>Ga0308158_10000433_pt1 | contig 69520 bp, 59 predicted proteins | sample PhyBR2_FD_201038 | JGI IMG/M metagenome (GOLD analysis project Ga0308158, IMG submission 201038) | Phyllosphere microbial communities from UC Gill Tract Community Farm, Albany, California, United States - DLSLB.R2 | ecosystem: Host-associated > Plants > Phyllosphere > Unclassified | place: USA... | reverse complement strand
CCTTCCCGCTGTCGCTAAGCCAGGGCGGATAGCGTAACTGTAGTCCGAACCCAGCGCTCATGCCCGGCGGGATTTGCTCCATGGCGGCACGAACCAGATCGAGCGTCATGGGGTAAGCCCGAAACTGCCATTCCAGGCGCCACGGGTCACCCTGGCCATAGCGCCATTCCGTCACTTCGGTCGGCTTGGGAAACTCCTCAACGCGGACAGTGTCGAAGACGACCCCGAACCCTGACGCCCGAGCAAGGAGATCGTCGAGCTTGTGCGTCTTGGGCTGTGTCTGGGCGTTGAGCTGGATGACCGCCTTGAGCGCGGACTCATTGGCCATCTGCAGGTCATACCAACCGGGACCTCGGTCCGCCTCGTGCCCTCCGACCATTCGCCTAGCAGCCTGTTGGAGGCTGGCGAGCGTGTTCAAGACAAGCCGCCGGACTTCCTCATTCCCGTCGGCTCGCGCCGTCACGCGGCGAAATTCCACTAAGCGCAGAGTGGACGCAACAATCAGCGCGTCAGACTCCGCCGCTGCCCTTGCGCCCTCAGCGAGAAGAGACAGATCAGGTCCTTTCACGATCCAATCGTGCGCGACCTCGCCTTCTCCCAGACCTTCTTCGAAATACATCCATGTGCGCTCGCCCTCGACCTCAACCTTCTTGCGGTTGGCGGGAAGCCGGAGCGCAAACGGGGTGTTGCGGATTAGAACCACGCCCTCCAGCGGGGCGTTTCCACCCCTCGCGAGCGCGTCTCGACCGAAGTGCTGGACGTACCAGTATTCAACGGCGGCGTAGAGAACGCGAAACCAAGGCTTATCAGCATGCTCCGCGATGCTGGCGCTCGAGATCCTGCCGCCCTCAGCTTCCATCTCGATCGCACCATGCTCGAACAACATGAACAGGGCGCGCATCGGCCGCTGAGACAAACGCACTTCGTCTTGGCCGAGCTCTTCGTCGAACAGTTCGAGCCAATGGGCCATTTCGGACGAGAGCCGACGGCTTTGCTCTAGGGACACCTCGTTCTGCATGGTCCGACGGTGCCATGCGGGGCCAGACGACCACAAGCATCAGTTCGAGACGGGAACGTCTCTCATGGGCTCAGTAAGAGACTTTGAGGGCTTCGGCCTCAAAACATATGAGGAACCGACGTCGGGCCAGGTTCTGCGTCTTGAATATCAACGATTCTCGATAAAGGGTGGGTCGCCGCTTCCCGGCCAAGGATGTCTCGCACTCATGAAACGACTGGCGCTGTGGCTCGGGATTCCCCTGTTGGTCTCCCTGATAATCTTCACCTTTTCATACGGGGGAGCCTGGGCGATCCGGGGCGGCGTCGAACGGATTCCAGTGATCACCAGTGACCCCGATTGGACGCAGGCCATTGGTGCGGTGCTGGCCATCGTCGGCGGTTTTGCGGGCGTCATCTACCAGGTGCAACGTCAGAAAGCCGACGCTCAGGCTCAGGAGGATGCAGCGGGGCGGGCCGCCTATCTGATCGCCTACGATGCGTTCGAGACCGTGACGGAGCGACTGGACGCCGCCCTGACGCCTGAAGACAATAAGGGCGGACATCGACTGCGAGGAAACCGCACCAACGAGATGGTCGCCGCCATGCGTCAGTTCGAAATCTCCCGCATCCCGGCGGCGATGCTGGCGGACTTCATTCGACTTCGGAGCCGGGTGTACGCCGTCAACGAACGCATCACCGAACTCTATGAAGACGAGCGTGACGCCGGGGAGGGACGCCCGGCGCTGGAGGCCAGTCGTTATCGTTGGCTGACCAGCGCCGTGACTGTCTGGAACGATGCCGTCGTTCATTTCGAGCAACTCGAGACGGTGGCCAAGGCGATTGGCGCGAACGCGCAGACGCTCACCCGGCCGGATTCGATCAAGTACTACGAGCGGCCGCCGAGCGGCCCCCAGGACCCGCCGCTCGACGTACCGGATGTCGAAGATCAGGCTTCGAACGAAGCGCAATCCCCGACCGGTTAGGCGAACCTCAGGGGCGTGCGACATTGGCCCCGGAGGCGGCGGAGGTCCGGGCGCGATCAGCCGATCGCTTCAGGGCATTCGGCGTTGCACGCCTTCCAGCAGATAGGCGACCAGCAGGGTAAGCCCCCGGCGCTCCACACAGAATTTCCGGCGCTCGTTCACGGCGTCGAGCAGGTCTTGCCACTCCTGAATAAGTTCCGCCTCCTGCGCCGGATCGAGCAGGCTCAGGTCAATGTCCTGCCCAAGGCGACGCCGCAGATAGTCGAAGACGGTGCCGTTCCTGATCTCCGTCTTCACCTCGTCAATCAGGATGTCGTCGTAGCGGCCGGAGTCCATCGCCCCGTTCAGATAGAAGGCGATGAAGGTCAGTATGGATGGGGACATGAGTGCTCCTGTCGGACGAGGCGCCACGTTGCCCGCCCGATGACACACCCGCAACCCGACGACCCTGAGGCGCTGTGGCGCACAGGCTGAATCAACCACCGCTTGTGAATGCGGACGGGATGCGGATAGCTTCACCGTGGGAGGCGTGTATGGGCCATTTCTTACATCGATCGGAATGCCGGTCCTGGATCTATCCCTGGAACTGCCCGGACTGCGCCTCGGCGATCCATGTCTACCAGTGCAGTTGCGGCAGCGGTGTATTCTTCGAAACCAACCAGCCGCCGTGGCCACGACACGACTGCGCAGCCGCGATCGTCGGCGCCTCAATGGCGGGCGCGGGCGGCTGGCTGAAAGCCGGTCTCGATCCGGCGACCGGAAAAGGCCGGCCTCTGGAATCCCTGAAAGGCTTCGTGGCCCTGGGCCACGGCGCACCTGCGCCTGAACCGCCCGCCCATATCGTCGCGCTCGCTCAATCCCTTGTCGGCGCCAAGGCGATGGACCCCATGCCGGGCGAGGAGGAGAGCTTTATCGGCGTCGTGCGCGACGTGAAGGCCGACACGATCCGGATCAAGGACCTTTACGCTGACCTCGGCGATCTTGGACGCAAGCTGCTCGACCTGCCTGCACGCAGCGCCGCGCGACAGATAACCATCGAGAAGAACGATCTCGATCCCATTGAGAGCTACACGGCCGTCGCGCCTGCCGACCTCCTGCAGGGGGTCGGCGTCGGCGAAATGGTGTGGGTCGAACTCTCGGCCCGCCACGGCGCGGATCGCGCGGCCTGGGTCGTGGTCAGTCTTGGTGCATTGGGCTGACGTGGGGGGTGGAACGAAAGGTCGCCTGTTGCGGCGCGGGCAGCTCAGATCGAGCGCAGCCCGCGGTCCTCGTAAACCGAGCGCGGCGGATCGCGCAGAGCGCTCATCCACGATGGAACCTCGGTGCGCGTCTCGCCCGAGAAGCCCTCCACGAACACACCGCAGAAAGTGAGTGCGGCGTCGCGCGCAGTCATATCCGCAGGGATCCGGTGGCTGGCGGCGACAGCGTCACCCGCTACTCCGGACCAGCCGGTGATCCGGTCCTCATGCTTGATCATGATCATCTGGACGATCCAGAGGAAATCGGTGCGCTTGTCGCTCATGGTCTGGCCTTGTTCTGTGATCGGCCGATGCCCCTCAGACGTCGCCAGGCCGATCTGATAACATTGATCGCTTATAGCCGCGGCGGCGATCAAACCCCAAGCGCCGAGGCGCGAGCAGACCGTCAGCGGGCGCATAGACCAGGCGCAATGGGGCGCCCCTGCCGTCGGAGGGCGATCGGCGAGCCCGGCGCCAAAATGACAGATGTCGAGATTTCAGGGGAAGAACATCATGCAACTGGCTGATCTCATTACGGAAGAGACCGTAAAGTCCTACACCCGTGCTGCGGTGGCCGTTGCGAGGGCCTGCGACAGACTTCGCGACGAGGGCTATGGCACCATGGTCGTACCGAGCCGGGGCGCGGTTCCCGTCGTGGGGGCGGCGTCGTCCTATCGTCGCAGTATCCTGAACCCTCTGATCGACAGGGATGGAAAGTTTACGCTGCTCACCCGGTCGGTTTCCGACCCTCTGGTGGCCGCCGTACACATACCCTTCACGGCGGACATGGGCGAAACGGGTGTGAAGGGGCTCGATACAGCGAGCATCCGCACCTTCTGGGCGCGGGTGGTGGCCGCGATCGCAAGGCGTGACGCGTTGAGCCCCTACTACCAATTCTATCGCTTCCATCGCGACGTCGTCTGTCGGGTCGGCCACCACGACAACCTCGAACACTGCCTCAACAGCGAACGTTTCATTTTCGTCGATACGGTGGTCTCCGGCCGGGCCGTCGTCGAGATCGCCGACGCGTTCGACGATCTCGGCATGGACAAGATCCACTACCTGCTCCTGGTCGACGAGAACGGATCCCGCATCGACCCCAGATACGCTGATCGACTCCGCCGCCTTGAAGCGCAGGGCCGGGCGCAACTCATCCATGTCGACCGGCTGTTTACGGAGGATCAGGGTCCGGCGGTCAGCGGTGTGTGGAGCGTCGTGATGCCTTCGATCATGGACGCGGCGCGAGAGATCGTTCCGGAGTTTAGGGACGGCATGGTCGGAGCAGGCATCTTCTACCACGAGGTCCAGGCCCGGAAGGATGGATCGAACATCAACTTCACACGTGCGATCGGACGCCTGAACATCCTCCTGCACAGCGCCATGTACATCGTCGCCGACCTTGACGAAATCGAGCAGGACCTCGAGCGGCTCGGCCTCTACTTCGAGAACGAACTGGGCATCGAACAGGTCGGGCTGATGGCGAGAACGATGGAGCGAACCTTCGGCTATACGATCGAAGACTATGTCAATCACCTCGATCAGCATGGATTGTTCGCGGCCGAAGCCACCGCCGGCGTTGCCGAGCGCAAGGTGCTCGGCGTCGTGGACGGGAAGCCGACGCTTGACGTATCCGGCTCTCACTGTCTCCGGCTCGATGTCCCGGCCGATGAGGCGGTGCGTCTCGTGAGACGGTTCGAAGCCACGCGCGCCCGCGCGCCCGGCGTCTGACCATAAGGGCGCAAGGGTTTCATCCAGAGCCGTCGCCGGGCGCCACGACCGTTCTCGTCACTCCCGGTGAGGCCGTTGTTCAAGACCCGTCAGAAGCAGGTCGGCCGTCTGTCCAGGCGGTCGCGTCGCGGCGTCGCCATGGCGGTTCCACCGTCGAAGGGGCGGCCATGGTGGTCGGATGAACGGTCATCTGCGCTGCGGCAGGGGATAAGTCAGGGTTGTTTTGACCCTGTCAGGCCGGGTCGGCCTGTTCGTGTATTGTTCTTGTCGAGAACGCGGCTAGGATCGCCACCTTCGCCATTGGGGGGACAGCAGGAATGACGACGGGTTCGCTCTATGCGCGTATGCGGGCTCACGGGAGCCGATGAAGGTCTCCGCCACGTTCCCCGTTCCAGATCTCTCGCGCGCCGACGATCTGGAGATTGAAAGCCTCTTTCGCTCGTTCGACGGCCGATGGAGCGCGCAGACCAAGGCCTTGCTGGCGCAGCATGGTGTTGAACGACTGGACCTGGACGACAACTGGGCCAGCGTGCCGCCGATCTGGCGCTGCACGCCATGTGGCCGCTACAAGACGGAGCTCGCCCGGCTGTCGGACTCCGGCGTACTGATCTGTCGGCTGGACCGGCATCACGATCACCTTCGCGATTACGGGAAGCGGGTCTTGCGACGTGACGGGAATCGTCCGTCCGAACCGGAGGCCTACAGCCGCTGGTACGGCGCCGTTTCGGTCTGCAAGGAACTCATCGAGCGCTTTCATCCGTCGATCGTTTGCGTGGATTGCAACGCTGCGGACGGCGACGCGAAGCGCAGGCTGAAAGGCGTCGTCCACCCCGACTTCAGCTTCTCTCCGGCCGAGATCTCGACCTTCATCACCATCCAGCCGGGCCGCCCCCACCAGGTGGATGTCGAGAAGGCTGAAGCGATCTGGAAATCGGTCGAGGACGATGTTCTCGACCGGATTTCGTTCACCGCCCTGCTGGCCGCGCGGGTGGCGGAAGGCCGGCATCAGCGCCAAGGCCGAAAGCCGGTGTCCGAGCCGCCTCTGGGGCCCCTGCTGAGCGACATGTCTCGCAACCCCGTCTATCCCGCACGCAAGCTTTTCCAGCTGCCCTATGAGCTTTCCGCGCGCTCAATACAGAAAGACGGCTTTCGCTCGGCGATAAAATCCAAGCTCCGACAGGTTCGTGTGCCGTCGAAAGCCGAGTTCGAAGCGTTCAACGCGGCCCAGGACCGCCGGTCGCCCTGGGTGTGGCAGGATCCGGACTGGACGTGCCCGAGTTGCGATCGCTCACGCTTCGAATGCCTGCGTTTCTCCGGCAAGGGCAAACTGACCGGACGTCTCCATCGGCTGTACGTCTATCAGGATGAAGAGGATGACGCGGCCTTGCGGTGGCGTAACGGCTGGGACGAAGGCGGACTGACCTACGGAACGCACGCCGATGTCTATCTCTGCCAGGACTGTCGCCTGATCATCACCGACGCGAACAAGCTTCTGAAGAGCCCCTCGGACGACTGCTTGAGGGTCGATGACCTGCGCGCTCTGATCGGTGAAGCGGCGCCGCATATGCGGCCGGAGGTCGACCTCGAGGCCGCGCTGGCGCTCGCGGAAGACAATTTCGAACACGCCGAGGCCGCCGGAATCTACTGGCGTCATCGCAGCACGGCGCAGGCCGTCCTCAACCAGTACGTCGAACTCACGAAGTATCGCGGTGCTGACCGCGAGACCGCGATGTGGATCGTCATGGAGAAGGTCGGACGCTACGATCTCGAGGATGGGGAGCTTCCTGGAATGCTCGATTTCATGCTGGCCGAGGGCGCACGGTTCTTGGACGAGGACGCGGCTTCCCGGTCCGCTCACAAGGCGGCCGTGGAGGGAGGCGCGAAATGACTATTGACGGTCTGTTGACCTTCGTCGGTCTGGTCGTCGCGCTTTTCGCGCTGGCTACGGACGCGCGCCGCAAAGCTCTGCTCTTGCGAACGGGAGTGACGTTGGCGCTGACCTTGGTGTTCGGCGCGGCCGTTCTCTATCTCGAACTGTTCAGTGTTGTGGCCCCGGAGTGCGAGTGGGGGGCGAAGACGTGCCGCATTCTGGTTCTCGACGGGGACGCGCCCTGGATCACAGCGCAGCAGGCGGCCTTCGTTCTCGTCATTTTCTGGCTGATCCTCGTCGGGCTCAACCTGAACAGAAAGACGCTCGGCGCCCGCCATCTGCCGCGCCTTCTCGCCCTGGTGACGGCGCTTCTGGAAGAGAAGCGTTTTTCCGAGGTGAATCGTGTGACCCGGCCGCATCTGAGCCTGATCACCAAAGTCGCTTCCGGCGACCTGAAGGCATCGGATTCCCAGAGGGAGGCGGCTTCGGTGCTCCAGCGGCTTCTCTATCGTCGTCGCGACTATATCCATTTCATCGCGATGCAGCGCCCCGCGACCGCCGTGGAGATGATGCAGACGGAGAGCCAGGTCGTCTTCGACTTCGCCGATCAGATTCTGGGAACCCTGGCCGAGAACCCTGACAGCCCGCTGTTTACCGAGGTCTTCGAGAACCAGAACACCGCCTACATCGGCTACGCCTTCCCCGCCCACAACACCTACCTGAGCTTCCTGTTCGGAGATGCGCGGCAAGCGGAGCGACTGGGCGCCTGGCAGCCTGTCATGGAGGCGGCCCTCGCGCATCTCGCCGACGGGAAGGACGGCGCCTACCAAGCCTATCTCAGCGGTCCGGCTGACCGGTTCTATGACAAGGAGCGCTGGCGTGACCGCACCTTCGTCGCCATTCGCTATCTTGATCTGATGGTCAGCGCCGCGATGCAGCAGGGCATCAGGTGGCACATGTGGCTGTTCTACGCGCCCCATCTGACAAAGAGCCTGCTGGGACTGTACGTCGATCCCCGAAGGGACGAGGAGGTCTTCGAAGAGTGGCCGACCCGAAACGCCTATCTCCTGTCGTCCATCTTCGGCGCTCTGACGGACTGGATCGGCGCCATCGAACGATTGCCCGCAGATTCGCCGCACCTGGAGCTCGAGTCAGACCAGGCCAACCACGAGAACGGAAACATCCCGAAATCGGCAATCATCGCGCTAGGCGATTGCCTGCGGGAGGTGCTGTTGGCGGAGGCTGTATCCGACCGGTTCAAGAACCATCTGGCGGATATCTGCTTCCGATGCCTCAGCAAGCTGCCGAAGAACGGGGACAAGGCAGGATTCCGGCGCAGCATGATAGCGAGCCTGATTGCCGGCGGCCCGCTTCGAAAAACGGATCACTTGCCGCGCCTGCTTGAAGCTTTCGGCGACCTGGACCACGTCGTAAGGGCGCGGCTGGATGATTTTGCCGAGGCGCTGGATGCGGCCTTGGGCCTTTGGAGGGGGCCTCCCAGTCCCTTTCAGAGGTTCAGGTCGCTGATAGCCCGCCGTAAGCCTCGGTAAGCCGCGCCGCTGTCGCCTGATCACCGAGGAAGAAGCGCCCTGCGATCCAGTCCGGGGCAGGGGCGATAGTGGTCCCTTCATCGGTCAGGCCCAAGCGAGGCGTCGTTGTGCGTGGAAGGCGCTCCGGAGCTGTAGACATTGCCTTCCGTATTACGACCGATACCGCGCCCTCCACAGTTGCAGCCCCGAGCTCGCCGCGAGGGCCAGTTTGGGTGGCGCGGACAGTCTTTCCAACCTGCTGCGAGGTCCGCTTTCCGCGTGCGTGCCAATGCCCGCTTCTGGCGCATCTGCGAAGTCGACAAATGAAGACGCCTGTCTGAGCGAAAGGAGACCTTCTGGGCGCTGTAGCATTAGCTAAGCGCGGTCTTGTCGACGGTCACGGAAAGCCATGCCCGATCCCTATATCCTGATGCTGTTTGTGGTGGGGGCGCTGGTCGCTCTGGTGGCATGGTTGCCGCTGGTGTTCCGACGCGCGCCGCTGTCGCTGCCGATCGTTTGCGTGATCCTCGGGGCTGGGCTCTTCGCCCTGCCGCAGGTGGGGTTCGATCCGCTGCCCCAGACCCATCCAGACATCACCGAGCGGCTGACAGAATTCGTGGTGATCATCGCCTTGATGGGCGCGGGGTTGAAGATCGACAGGATTTTCAACCTGCGGCGCTGGGCGGTGACCTGGCGACTGCTGGGCGTGACCATGATGCTGTCAATTGCGGCGATCGTAATCCTGGGCTGGACGGTCCTGGGGCTTGGGCTGGCCGGCGCGATCCTGCTCGCAGGAACGTTGGCCTCGACCGATCCGGTGCTGGCCTCCGACATCCAGGTTGGCGCGCCGCGCGAAGGGCGGGAAGACGAGGTTCGGTTCGGCCTGACGTCCGAGGCCGGGCTGAACGACGGGCTGGCGTTTCCGTTCGTCAACCTGGCCATCGCCCTGGCCTTGGTAGCGTCGGGCCAGAAGCATGATTGGTTCGTCGAATGGTTGAGCGTCAGCGTGCTGTGGGAGATCGGCGCGGGACTGGGTATCGGCTGGGCGATCGGCTGGCTGTTCGGGTGGCTGACTTTTGCGATTCAGGTCCGCTCGCGGCTTGCCGCCACACGCGACGGCTTCATCGTTTTGGCGGCGACGTTCATCTCCTATTCGGTGACGGAGATGTTGCACTGCTACGGGTTTCTGGCGGTCTTCATCACGGCGCTGGCGTTCCGGCATGCCGATCGGGACCACGAGTTCCACGCTCAGATGCACGACTTCATCGAACAGATCGAACGGATGGCGATGATGGTTGTGCTGGTCCTCTTCGGGGGCGCGCTGGTGTCGGGTCTATTGGCGCCGTTGAGGCCGATCGATGCGGCGGTGGCGGCTGTGATCGTGCTGTTTGTGCGACCCCTGACCGGCATGATCGGTCTGATCGGTTGGAAGCGACCTCTGCGCGAGAAGATGATCCTCGCCTTCTTCGGCATCCGCGGCGTCGGGTCGTTCTACTATCTGGCCTATGGGCTTAACGCCGCGCCATTTGAGGGCGGCGACCGCCTATGGGCTATCGTGGGTCTGATCTGCCTGATGTCGATCCTGCTTCATGGGATTACGGTCACGCCAGTCATGCGGTGGTTCGACCGCAGCCAGGGTCGCAATCCTGATGCGGATGCGGATGCGGGTGCGGATGCGGATGCGGTGAAGGCCGAGGCTTCAGGACGAGGCGCATCAGCATGAAGCTCTGACACCGGATGTCTGCCGATTCGGCGACCACCTTGCTGCGGTGACAGGCTCTGGCCCTCAGGTCGCAAAGGGTCCGAGGCCGTCTCCGGCTATCGGCTGAATGTCGACTTTCAGGCAATCCATGACCGATTCTTGCACCCCCGCGGACGCCTAGGAAATCGCCGGTGGCGCCGCTTCCAGGCCAGAGGGTCAGCGTCGCTGGAGCAGGCGGGGAACCTCGTAGCGCGTGCCGTCGAATGAGAGGCGGATCGTGCGAGGGGCGACCGCTTGGTCGGTCGTGCTGCACTCGCCACTCTTGGCTTCCTTCGATGTGCTTTCAGTGATGCGCTCCAGCACAGAAATGTCTTGTCCCTTCGGGCCCGGAACCATTCGAAGGAGTCGCTCGGTCACAACCGTGTGGCCGGCGCAGGACAGATCCCATTCCCCTTGACTGCGCTGGACGATCAGATCGTTCAAGACCGACGCGAGGGCCGCGCCCCGTACCTCGTAGAGGGACAGGGTGGTTTCCCTGAACGGGTTCGGGCGCGCGCTGCCGGCCCAGTCTCGTCTCACGCCAAACGCCAGGCGATCTGGCCCGAGACGGTATGGGGCAGTGTCGAAAGAAATCGCGGAAATCCGGACGGCGTCGTCGTCCATGGCGTGGGAGATGCGGAGTCTCTGGCGCGGCATGCCGGTTGGCTCGTCGACGACAAGCACATCGAGATCACCAAGCGTCGAGTCCACACCAACCTCGGCGATCAGCGGGATGGCGACCAGAAGGCGTCCGGGGCTTCCCCGCCAGCGACGACAGACAATGGCGTGAGGGTTTATCGACGAGGGCGAGGGGAGGGTGAGCGTGCGATGTCCAGTTCTCATAGTGCGCTCGCCGTCTGCGACCGCATCTGGATAGGCTTGACGAACGATCGCCCCGATGTCCCCGCATTCCTGATCCTGTGCGCGCGCGAGCGTCGGCACGCACAACGCCAACGCTAGCGTCCCCAGACCCCATCCGCCGATCGTTCGCATGATGTCTCCCTTTTCGGCTTTCGACAGTCGGTTCACTATGTCCTCTACCGACAGATATCGAGCACCGTCTCGCCATGATAGTTCCTGGCCAATGGAACTCTCCCCAGCCGGTTGATCGCCGCGATGGCCTCGAATGCGATGGCTTCCCCGTGCGTTGTCGGCTGCCTGCGCCCACGCGCTGCTGTCGACCGGCGCAGACCCTCGTTGAGCCGACCATTCCCTTTACCGCCCCGGCGCCGTCCCTGTGGGGACTTTTGCAGACCATGGTCGCTTGGGCGCGCGGAAGCGGCACGGAGTATTGCCGTAAACCAAGGGTGAAATCGAAGATTTATGCGAATGCCGCGTGTCGTTGGCCTTTGGATTTCCGGTGCGTGCGCAAATCCGTCCTGCGACGACCGGCGTCCTCCAAGAGTTGCGGCAGTCGCAAGGCCAATCCAGTGCGATCTCATGTCGCATGCCCGACTCATGGGTGTGCATTGAACCCCGTGGGGTTGTTTGCATTATCAGCCGAGAGAGTTGGTTTGTTGGCCCAAACTGATGGATGGGGCGGTACAGATGAGGAGCTTCATCGCGGTCCTCCGCGGGCCAGACCACGTCTTTGAGTTCGTCAACAGTGCGCATCGCGATGCCTTTGGCGATCGGGATCTTATCGGCAAGGCCCGAGCGGATGTCTTTTCGGAGCTCAATGACCAGGGGTTTGCTGAAGCGCCGCGGAAGGCTTTTCGCACAGGCGAGCTGGTTTTCATGCGCGACAAGTCCGCCAAGTTTGACTGGTCGCCCGCCGGTCAGCCCCTGCAACGCCGCTTGGATGTTTCCTACGAACCGATGAGGGACGCCCGCGGAAAGGTTTGCGGCCTGTTTGTCCAAGGCCGTGATGTGACGACAATCGGCGCGCACGCCCTTGAACAGCGCGCCCTCACACAAGGCCTCGACCTCCTCACGGACGCCGAACTGCTCACCCTTTTCCTTTATCATGGCACTCTTGATACGGATTCCGCGGATCGCGCCGAACATCTTCTGAGGCGTTTCGGATCGCTTGGCGGCGTCTTGTCGGCCTCGATACCCAGCTTGCAGCAGGTCGTTCCTGTCATGCAGTCAACGGCTTCGCAAAGTGTACCCACCTCCGCCGCCCTTCACCTCAAGCTTGCGCGCGAAATGGGGCGCCGCGTGCTTTTCAAAAAGATCAGCGCCAAGCCTGTTCTCGCAAGTTCAAGCGCGGTGCGAACCTATTTGCGCGGGCTTCTGGCGGCCGAGCCCAGGGAGAAATTCCTGGTGCTGTTCCTTGATTGCTCGCACCGGCTGATCGCTCTGGAGACCTTGGCCGAAGGCACGATCGAACACGCCGCCGTCTATAGTCGCGAAGTGGTCCGCAGGGCGGTCGAGCTATCAGCGAGCGGATTGATTCTGGTTCATAACCATCCGTCCGGCAGTGAGACGATCTCTAGGGCTGACGTGAACGTCACGACCCAGATTGCGCGTGCAGCTGCTGTCCTCGACATCAATCTGATCGACCACCTTGTCGTCGCCGGAGCAACGGTCATCGGGTTTGTTGAACGCGGCCTGTTGCCGCTCTCGTCACGCCGCCAATAGACTGGCGCCCAACGCTGGTCGGCAGGCTTTAGGCGTCAGAACTCATCGCTCGGACAACGGCGAGAATGGCGCGCCGCTGATCTTCGCGCAGCAGGGAATAGGCCTTGATCAGCGGCTGTGACTCCGGCGCGATCTCATCCTGACCGCAGAGGGCCGCGACCGACGTGTCGAGGGCGACAGCACATTTCATCAAGGTTGAGGCTGAGACACGGTTGTAACCGCGTTCGTACTTCTGCACCTGCTGGAAGGTGACCCCTATCGCGCGGCCAAGCTCGGTTTGAGTCATGCCGAGCGACATTCGTGTCGCCTTGAGTCGGCGGGCGATCTCAACGTCTAACGGGTCGGGTGCGTCGGTCATTGTTACACAATATCAGATCAACGCCGACCGTCTATTGGCGCGCATGGGATTAAAGCCGCGTTAAGCACTATGTTGGCAACTTAAGACTGCGCCCGATCACGGCGTGCATCTTATGGCTGTTCTTCAGGAGGGGCGAATGGTGGCCAGGGTTCAAATGATCGAAGCTGCTTTTGCAGCAAGACAAACGGCGGTCGAGGGCGATGACGGTGACCATCTCGATCGCCTTGAGAAGATCATACTCAAACATCGACCGCTTGGTCCGGAAGACGCCGGCATGGTGCTGGCGACGGCTTTGGAGAACCTTCGCTATGGGGGACGATCTGACGAGCTCGACGTCCGGGCCGTCGAGCGCGTGATCCAATGGATCGAAAGCCAGAATGTCGCTCCCCTGCGTCTGGTGGGGTGACATGTCTGTCAGGATCCTTGAAGCCCACGCGTTCAGCCTGATCGCGGCCTACGCCCGGATACACGGCATTCCGCTTCGCGGCGGTCAGACGCCCGACTCCTTCGTGCGAGGACTTCATGTGGCCAATGTCGAAGCCATGCTCGAGCGGTATCCAGCCCTGTCGGCCTCGGACATTCCGGCATTGCCGCCCCTGCCGATCCTGAACGAAGCGGACGGGATCGACGTCACCGACGCGATCGAGATGCTCTTCTATAATGCGGAGCCGCATTTGGCGCCTGAAGCCGCCGGGAACCTCGTGGCGATCATTCGCCATATCGAGATTGACCATGGAAGCTCGCCGCTTTCGGACACGCTGCACTGACGTCGGGGTGTTTATTCATGGGTTGAAAGAAAGAGGAACTGAAGCGGGGAGCTGCAACTATAACGAGTAACCACTCGTTATACACGTATGTGCGACGATCCTGGCGTGTTGGAGGACATGCCGATGGCTCAAGCTGCAAGGCGTCAATCTCGAGAAGGGGCGATCGCGGTCGAGTTCGCCCTGATCGCGCCGCTCTTCATCGGTCTTTTGATCGCGATCGTCGTCTACGGCTTCTGGTTCCTGAGCGCCCAGTCGGTCCAGTCGCTCGCGGCGGAAGGCGCGCGAGCGGGCATAGCGGGCCTCGATGCCGCAGAGCGCGCACGGCTGGCCCGGGACGTCGTTGAAGCGCGCGGACGAGACATGGGATTGCAGTCAGACCGACTGTCGTCGGAGGTCCGCGTCGATCAGACGGCCCTTCGCGTGGTGGTGGCCTACGACCTCAGCGATCATCCGCTGCTTCTGATCGGCGGTTTTCTTCCCCAGCCGCCGAAGACGATCGCTCGCTCGGCAGCCATCGAAATCGGGGCGTACTGACATGCCCCATCGTTCCTTTGGTCCCGACGAGAACGGAGGCGTGGCAGTCATCAGCGCCGTCGGCGCCGCCCTGGCCTGTATCGCTGCGGCGATCGCGGTCGATCTTGGCGCCCTCGCCCTGCATGCCCGCAAGGTCCAGGGCGCCGCCGATCTCGGAGCGCTCGCCGCTGCAGGACGGCTGGATCGCGCCAAAGCCGCTGCGGCCTCGACGATCGCGCTCAATCTCGTAAGCGTCCGCTCCGTCGAAACGGAAACGGGCCGCTATCGGCCAGACCCGGCGAGAACGCCTGATCAGCGGTTCGAGCCCGGCGCTGGGGATGTGGACGCGGCGCGTGTAACTGTCACAGCCAAGGCGCCGGTCTATTTCAGCCGCTGGCTTTTGGGTCGCGATGAAGTGCTCGTTACGCGCACGGCGACAGCGTCCGCGCCTCAGACGCCGAAGGCGATGATCAGTCTGGGGTCGCGATTGGCGCGGCTCGACGGAGGGATCGCCAATCAAATCCTGAGCGGTCTGCTGGGCAGCCAGGTGTCGTTGAGCGCCATGGACTACCGGGCGCTGACCGACCTGAAGATCAATCTCCTGCAGTTCTCCGACGCGCTCGCCACGAAGGCGAATGTGACCGTTGGCGACTATGACCGTCTGCTGGCGACGGAGGTGGACGCCGGCGACGCCCTGGGGGTGATCGAGGCGCTCGCTGGAGGGCGTGACGGCGGCGCCTTGGGACGCCTGAGCGGAGCCGCCGCGGGCGTGGACCTGAAGGTGGGCCAACTGATCGGGGCTGAGGTCGGCGCCCGGCAGGGCTTGCGGGAAGGTCTCGACGCCGATGTCCATGCGATGGACCTCGTCATGGCCATCGCCGAGATCGCCGGAGGCAACAGACAGATCGACCTCAAACTCGGCGCACAGGCCGGCATCGCCGATCTGAAGGCGACCCTGGCGATCGGTGAGCGGCCGAACACATCGCCGTGGATCGCTGTCACCGCACGCGGCGAGCCGGTTTTGAGGACCGCTCAGGCGCGCCTCTATCTTCGGGCAAGAACGGCGCAGTCGCTCTCGGGTCTGGCCCAGGTGAACCTGCCGATTCTCGTCGAACTGGCGCCCGCCGAAGCTCGCCTTGACCGATTGAGCTGTGCGCCCTCCCGATCCGTGCAGGTCGCCGCCAGACCAGGGGTGGCGCGCGCCATGCTCGGCGCGGTGGACGAAGCCAGGCTGGCGAGTTTCAAGGCGCCCCTAGAGCCGAGCAAGGCGACGCTGGCCGCTGTTCTCGGACTTGTGACAGTGAAGGCCAGGGCGGATGTCGAGGCCGCCGACCCCGGGGCTCAGTCGATCCTGTTCGGCTCTGACGACATCGAAACCCGTCGGATCAAGACGGTGAAAAGCCGAAGCCTGGCGACGGGCCTGATCACAAGCCTGCTGCAACGTCTTGAACTGGATGTCGTGGGCTTGCCGCTTGGCGGAGTGGCGTCAGCACTGGGGCAGCTGCTGTCGCCGCTCGGTCCGGCTCTCGATGGTGCGATCAACCCGGTTTTGGATGTCTTGGGTTTGAAGATTGGCGAGGCGGATGTCGCCGTGCTCGGTCTGTCTTGCCCGGTAACGGGCAGGGCGCCCCCTCGCCTTGTAGGCTAGGCGCCCGACGGCGTCGTCTCGCGCTCGGCAAGCTGACGCGCCATGTTCAGCACCAGCTTGCGGGCGCTGGCGGGCAGATCCTTCTCAAGCGTCATGAGTTCCTGGACCCAAGGCGTGATGGGGCGTTCCTCACGCGGAGCGCCTGTCTCTGTCGTCACGCCATCGAAGAAATAGGTCATCGGAACATTCAGGGCTTCAGCGATAAGCCAGAGGCGGGAGGCTGAAACGCGGTTGCTGCCACGCTCGTACTTCTGGACCTGTTGGAAACTGACGCCAATCGCCGTGGCCAAGTCGGATTGGGTCATGCCATTGCTCAGGCGCTGGCTCGTAATTCGCGCGCCGACTGTGATGTCGATCGGATGGGGCGGGGTGTCGAGAGCGGTGGACATGATGAGTGGCCTCGAATGCTAAAGCTTTCTACAATCCGAAGGTGTGTCCCGCAACATCACTGTTGCGGACGTTGACCTTCTGGCCTGGAAGTGCTCGCGCTCGGCGTCAGTTAGGGTCCGGAGTAGCCAAATGCTTCCGACCGAGAGGCGGACGTTCCCAAGTCCAGAGGGCATAGCGGAATGTCGCGTTTTTGGCGGTCAGTGCATGTCCGCTTCTGGCGCACTGCGACGTCAGTAAGTGCTTGAGGCTGACACATTGCTGCGGTTCGAAACGTCCGCTTTGGGAGAGCGGACCCTCGGTTCATGGCGCAGTGTTCTGTACGGGCAGCTTCGGGAATGTTGTATTGAACGCGTTCTAAGTCTGAAGATGGGGCCGATTTCATGGACATCCGCCGAGCGAGCATTGCCGACCTCAATTCCCTGGGGCCATTGTTCGATGCCTATCGGCAGTTTTATGGGCAGCAGTCCAATTTGGACGGCGGTCTCGTGTTCCTGCGGGATCGTCTCGAGCTCGAGCAGTCGATTGTGCTCATGGCTTGGGTGGACGACCGAGCCGTGGGTTTCACACAGCTGTTCCCATCATTTTCGTCGGCGAGACTGGCGCGCACTTTGATTCTAAACGACCTGTTCGTCTCAGGGGAAGCCCGCGGTGCTGGGATTGGCCACGCACTGCTCGAGGCCGCGTGCGAGTTCGGCCGTGCCGCCGGCGCCACACGGCTGTCGCTGTCAACCGCGCTCGACAATCTGAATGCTCAAGCTCTGTACGAAAAGGCTGGATGGAAGCGCGACAGCCGGTTTTGCGCCTACGGGATTGAGCTGACGTAGTACGCACAGCAACGACCGATGGATGTGCCTGCGCAGGTCGCTTACGCGTCGATCTGGCGCTTGCGACCGGGGGGCGGGAATATCTGATAGGGGTTGGGAACCGTCTTGGACAATCCGCAAAGACGACTTTCGAGCGCACCGAATATCGTGTTTGCGGTTGCCGGTGAATGACCGCTTCTGGAGCAATCTCCGACCACTTTTAGCTCAAGGGCGCGCCTCGCGTTTTTCGCGGCTGAAATGCGCAACCATCTAGAAATTTAAGGCGTGAAATTGTGGCCCTGTCGTTGGCGCCCTGACAACTCGGGAGAGTGAGCTAAATAATCCAGTCTCAAATGCATCTGAAGAGATGACCCGCAGCCTCTGGACATCAAACAGGAGCGGACCATGCTGAGACTTGTGACCGTCGTCATCCTTGGTCTGTTCGCCACACAGGCCTTGGCGCAGAGCGAGAAACCTGTTGGCGAGGCGGCGAGCGCCGTCGTTTCCGGACTGATCCAGAAGCGCATGGCAAACGCTCATATTCCCGGAGCTCAGGTGGCGGTCGTCCGTCACGGCCGGGTCGCGATGCTGGAAAGCTACGGTCTGGCCAACATCGAACATGAGGCGGCGGTGACAGACGACAGCGTCTTCGCCCTGAACTCGATCACCAAGGTCTTCACCGCCGTCGCCATCCTTCAACTGGCTGAAGACGGCAAGCTATCGCTCGACGATCCCATTTCCCGACACATGGACGATCTGCCCTCAGCCTGGCGCGGCATCAGCATCCGACAGCTGCTGAACCATACGTCCGGCCTGCCGAATATCATCGACGATCATGAACGGATCATCGGCGACGGCGACGCCGCTTCCGCCTGGGCCTTGGTGCAGACGTTGCCGATCCAGTTCCGGCCAGGCGACCGCTACAGCTATAACCAGACCGGATACGTCATTCTCGGCAAGATCATCGACAGGCTCGCCGGCGAACCGTTCACATCATTCATCGAAACGCGCCAGTTTCAGGCGGCAGGGATGACACACACCCGTTTCGGGGACTCCTCGGACATCGTCGCCAACAGCGCGGGCAGCTACACCACGATCCAAAATGTCGACGGGCGCTGGGTCGATCGAGGCCGGTTGGCGGCGGCCTTCGTCGAGTTCCCCGTCTTCTTCCGCACCGCCGCAGGCGCGCTCTCAACGGCGGAGGATATGGCGCGCTGGATGATCGCCCTCCAGTCGGGAGCCCTGTTGAAGCCATCGAGTCTCGTCGAGCTCTGGAGACCGGTCAGGTTGAACAACGGCGACCTGGGCGGCCCGAATGACTTCATGAACGGTCAGGCGCTCGGTTGGCCGATGGTGGTTCGGCCCGATCATCCCGCAGCGGGGGCCGTCGGCGGAACGCGATCCGCCGTCTTCTACTACCCTGACGACGACCTCGGCATCATCGTCCTGACCAATCTTCAGGGGGGCAGTCCCGAATATATGATGGACCGTCTGGCCGCGGCCTATGTTCCCGACATGGACGAGTCCACAGGATTTGGCCTGCCGCCCTCCATACAACGGCTGAGAGCGCAACTGCTGGAGCGGGGTTTCGACAGGGCGCGCCAGGTTGCCTCGCGTCTGAAGGCGGACGATCCGGCTTTCGTGCTGAAGGAGAGCGACCTCAACGCGTGGGGCTACAAGCTGATGGAACAAAGTCAGGCTCAAGAGGCGGTCGCTGTCTTGAGGCTCGCTGCCGAACTCTATCCGAACAGCGCCAATGCCTACGACAGCCTTGCTGAGGCCTTTCAGTACAGCGGTGACAGACAACGCGCCCTCGAAAACTACCGGCGTTCGCTGTCGCTTGATCCTGCAAATCAGAACGCCCGACAACGCATCGCCGATTTGGAGCAGGGCCTCGCTGATCGAGCGAACTAGTTAGGCGCGAGCCTACAGTGGAACCGCGTCTCGTGCCTCCCGCACTCTGTCCGCATTGAGTTGAGGCTCTTTTGCGCTGTACGGAGCCTCCTGTTTCTCGCGGAGCATCTTTTGGAGACAGCCATGTCGCTGTTCACGGGCCTTTCGGCCTTTCCCATCACCCCAACGACTCCGCGCGGCGAGGTCGTTACGGCGGATCTGAAGCGGCTGGTCAGCCGCATAGAGTCGGGCGGCGCCGACTCCGTCGGCTTGCTCGGCAGTACCGGGACCTATATGTTTCTCAGCCGCGACGAGCGGCAACGCGCGGTGGCGGCGGCGGTCGAGAGCGCCGTCTCGATCCCGATTATCGTCGGCGTGGTCGCTATGCGAACGGACGACGCTCAGGATCTCGTGCGAGATGCCGCTTCAGAGGGCGCTTCCGGCCTGATCCTGGCTCCGGTCGCCTATACATCTCTACGGGAGGAGGAGGTCTTTGAGCACTTTCTCGCCGTCGCGTCGGCCAGCAGCCTGCCGCTTTGCATTTACAGCAACCCAAGCACGACCAACTTCACGTTCGCGCCGGACCTGGTCGCGCGTCTGTCGACTATCCCGACGATCGCTGCGATCAAACTCCCATTGCCTGCGTCCGGCGACATTCAGGGTGATCTGAAAGCGTTCCGGCGGGCGGCGCCAGATCTTTCCATCGGCTACAGCGGCGACTGGGGTTGCAAGGAGGCGCTGCTCGCCGGCGCCGACTGTTGGTACAGTGTGGCTGGGGGGCTATTTCCGCAACAGGCCGCCGCCATCGTATCGGCTGCCATCAAGAGGGATCTGGAAGACGCCGATCGCTGCGATGCTGCATTCGCCGACCTGTGGCGTCTGTTTCGCGCGCACGGCAGTCTCCGACTGATATACGCCGCGGTGAACATGCTGGGCCTAACGGACGCACAACCGCCTCGGCCGTTACTTCCAATTGACGAGGCGTTGCGGGCTGCGCTGACAAAGGCTTTGCCGCGCTAGCATCCGCGAGGATGCGAGATGTCCTATTCTGTTCCGAAGCCGAGTATCCACTGACTAAGCCTCGTGACGGCGCGAAGCGACCGAGACCGCCGCTTTGGGCGAGCCCGCCGTCTATCTTGCCTCCGTTGCGCTGGCGGAAAAATCCGCCCCCGCGAGCTTCGAAACGCAGGTCATGGTCGGGGGGGCTGTTGGGTTGTTAATGAAGTCGAAGGCCATCCGCCCGCCGCAGGCATTGAAGCTCGCCCCATGGCTCAGACCCGGCATCAGGACAAAGTACGCCTTGGGCATATTCGCCAAAAGACGCCGCCCCCACTGAGGCGGTGTGGATGGGTCGAACTCGCCGGCCAGGATCAAGGTCGGCGTCTCGCTGACGACCGGCTCATTCGCAGAGGACGCCGCGGACGCAACGTCCCAGGCCTCGCACATTTCAGGCGATGCGGCCCTCGCATCGATGCCGCCGAGGCCGTTTCTCAACGCGGTCTGCGCGCGAACCCGATCACTATTTTCGAACGGCATCTCTTCGCCGCACCAGACGGACAGCCGCAGTCCCCAACTGAATGAGGCGGGATCCTGCGCCTCGCCGATCCAGCGGACCAGTTCTTCGTAATGTCCCCCCAGCGCATCTCCCACAGCGCGAGGGATCAGCGGAATGCCGCGAGGGTCCTGCAGAGCGGCCGCGACGCCCTGCGCGACTTGGGCGCCACGAACCTCGATGGAAGGATCCGTCATCCCGAACGGGAGGCGTTCGTTATCGGCGCGGGAGACCAAGGTCTCGAAATCGCCCCGCGGGTTGGGCCACTTGGCGGCGCAGGCCGGATCGACAGCGCAGCCGTCGAAGACGGCGTTCAGGGCGCGCCATGTGTTGGCGGTGGCCGTCTCGTCATAGCCGACTTCCGGCGGCAGCGCGGAATCAAGGACCATCGCCCGGACCGATGTCGGATGACGACGCGCGACGGTCAGGGCCAGACGGGTTCCGTAGGACAAGGCGTAGAGGTTGAGTTGCGGATAGCCGAGAGCGACGCGGAGATCTTCGATATCGTCAGCGGCTTCCGCCGAGGTGTAGCCGTTCAGGTCCGCACCGGCAGTGACGAGCCGCGAACGGCACGTCGCAGCGGCCGCAACCAGGCCAGCGTCCGCCGCCTCCGCCCTCAGCCGGCCGGCCGCGATCTCACGCTTCGCTGCGATGATCTCCGGGCAGTCCAGGGCCGGGGTAGAGAGGCGCGCGCCGCGTGGCTCCAGGAGCACCTGATCGCGCTGGTCGAGGAAGGGATTGGTCCGTCCCGACCGTTGGCCTGTCAGGGCGCTGTTTCCTGGACCGCCCGTCAAGAAGATCACGGGGTCGGCGACCGGCTGGGACGACCGGCTGCGAAAGATCATCACCGGCAGCCGGATCAGCCGACTGTCGGCGATGGCCCGGTTCTCGGGGACGCTGAGCGTGCCGCATTCGATCGTCTCATCTGGCGCGACCTCGACCGCACAGCGTCCGCTCTCAAAGGCGGATCGCGAAAACGTGGCCTGAGCGAGCGCCGTTGCAGGGACGGCCGTGATCAACGAAAGCCACAGTACGGTTGGTTTGAACATGTCGATCCCCGTCTCGAGGCGACCGTCATGACTACTGCCGCTTAGCGCAACTTAATCATTGGTAACGGGCCCAACCCGTCAGCAACAGCGCTTGCAGCCTAAAGCTGTAGGGTGCGAGCGAGGGTCTGCTTCGCGCAAAGGCGGCAATGTCCGCTGCTGGCGCATTGCAGACCTCGGTGAACGAGACGGGGCAGGGCGCTTTGCGCCTAAAGCGGCATTCAGCGAACCTCCACACAGTTCAATTGCGGAGAACGCACCCAGGCTGCCGACCTTGTGGAAGGCGGCAATAGGATGGGACTGAATCGGTAGACCTTAAGCTGGCCGGTCGCGTTTTAGAAAGGCGTCGAGCAGGTTTTCCCAAGCGGGCGGGCCAGATTGGACCGGGTCGTTCAGGCCATGCCCTCCCTTTTCGAACACATGCAGTTCGGTGGGCAGGTTCTGCGCGCGCAGGGCCTGCCACAGCATCAAGCTGTTCTCGGCCGGCACCACGCGGTCGTCGGCGGCCGAAGCGATGAAAGTCGGCGGCGTGTCGGCGGGCAAATGGCGTTCGATAGACCAGGCGTCGCGGGCGGCGTCCGTGGGTGCGGCGCCGACCAGGGCGCGGGCCGAGGGGCCGTGGGCGTAGGGCTGGGTCAGGGTGACGACGGGGAACATCAGCCCTGCGAAGTCGGGCCGGGTCGGCAGGCGATCGATGGCGTCGACGGGAGCGTAGGCGTCCTGGGCGAACCGGGTCGCCAGCAGGCCCGCCACATGACCCCCGGCCGAGAAGCCGGCGACCGCGACGCGGTTCGGGTCGAAACCCAGCTCTCCAGCGCGTGAGCGCACGATGCGGATGGCGCGCTGGGCGTCTTGCAGCGCGACGGCGGGACCGGCGGCCCAGCCGTCGCCGGGCAGGCGGTAGTCCATCACGAAGACGGTGTAGCCCATTTCGGCCAAACGCGCGTCGATGGCGCCGCCCGCCTTGCTGACGGCGACGCGCTGATAGCCTCCGCCGGGGATCATCAGGATGGCCGCGCCATTGGGCCGGGCCGGGCGACGCAGCATGATCCACGGATCGCGCACGTGGACGAAGGCCGTATCGTTCGGATCACCGTTGGGATTGCGCAGGACGACCTGTTCCTGAACCGTCACCGCTTCACCGCCTGGCGCGGCGCCGGGCCACAGAGGACGGACCTCGAACGGCGTCGAGACGGAAGTCGTGGCCGAAGACGTCGTTTGCGCGCGGGCGACGGCGGGCGAAATGACGGCGCCCGCGCCCAACGCCAGCAAGGCCCGACGCGGCAGGCGGGGTGCGGTCATCGCCGCCCCCCTTCCGTCGTGGTCTGAACGCCGCCGCGCACGTTGCGCTGGGTGATCAGCCGCACATCCTCCAGCACATTGCCGGGCGCGCCGTCGGTCGAGACGGCCAGGGCGATGCTGTTGTGGCCGCGCGCGTTCAGTATGCCTTCCGGTAGGGTGAAGACCCGCTGCGGTCCGACGTTGGCGATGAACTGGCCCATGTGCCAGCCGTTGACGAAGATCAGCACGCGATAGGCGGTGTCCGAACGCGGCCTGTCGATGTCGCCGAACGCCAGGGCGATGGAGGCGTCCTGGCCTTGGGGCACATTTAGGTCGAAGCCGGTGCGATACCAGGTCACGCCCGGTTGCAGGGGCTGGCCGACCGAGGCGGCGCTCCACCGCGTATCGTCGAACTGCGGCAGGTGCCAGCCGTTGCGCTCGCCGAACAGGCCGCCGTTGTTGGCGACCCCGCGCACGGTGTCGGTGAAATCCTCGCCGCCCTGACGGCCCTGGATCTTCCAGGCGACAGGCACCGAGAAGCCCGGCCCGCTGCGTGGTCCGACCGAGGCCGAGACCAGGCCGCGCGCCTCCTTGTGGAAGTCGTTGGCGTCCAGATTCCAGTTGTGGCCGTTGTTGCGCACCATGACCGACAGCACGTGCGGGCCCGGCGTCCGGGCGGCGGCGGGCAGGGCGAAGCGCGCCAGTCCCGTAGTGATCGGGCGCGGCATGCCGGTGGGCAGTTCGTCCTGACCGACCAGTTCGCCATCCAGGAACAGTTGCAGCATCCCGGCGCCGCCCGCGCCGTAGAACAGATCGATCGTCTCGGCGTCTGGACCGCCCTCGAACCGGCCGCGATACCAGACGTCGCCTTCATGGAAGCCATAGGCGTCCATCAGCATATTGGGCTGACCATCGGGACGCAGGGTGTTGCTGGCGTAGGCGCGGTTGTCGATGGTTTGCCAGTCGCGGTCGTCGAAGTCCGGCCTGGCCTCGGGCGATCCGGGCGCCGCGCGCCAGTTCGTCAGGGAGGGCAGGGCGAAATCGGCCGGACCGGGCAGGAGAGACCGGGCTTCCAGTCCCTCGGAAGCCGTGGCGCGGGCGGCGACGGTCGCGCCGTTCCAGCGCACGGACCGCACGGGCCGGGACGTCCATACCTCCAGCGGCGTCGCCTCGCGGGTGTCGCCGGTCAGCAGCAACTGGCCGCGCTCGATGCGGGCGTGACGCAGCAAGGCGGGGCCACGGACCAGGACATCACCCTGACGCCAGAAGCGGGCGGCTTCCTTTTCTTCGCCGATCAGCAGCAGGAGGTCGGGACGACCGCCGCCGCTGATCTTCACGCGGGCCAGGCCCTGATGGGCGTAGTCCAGCTTCAGATCGCCGGTCGCCGGATTGAAGGCCGATCGGACCTGGCCTTCCAGCACTGTCACGGTCGGGGCGGAAGCGAAGCGCAGCACCGTCTGGCCCGGCTCGTCCTTGCGGCCGTACATCAGCACGACCGGCTGCCGCGCCGACGGCAGGACCGCTTGGACCTCCGACGTCGAATAGACCAGCCGCTGACCGGCCAGATCGACCCCGGCGACCAGCCATTTGGCGTCGAAGCCGTTCAGGGTCATCGGCACGACATAGCGGCCGTCGGGCAGGTTCGCGGTGACGGTGAAGTCGTCGTTCGTCTGGCCGTTCGACGGCTTGTGCGTGACCAGCAGGAAGCGGGCGTCCGTCTCCGGGCTGTGGTTATGATAGACTTGGATGTTCGGGGACGAGATCTCGACCGGCCCGGCGGGAATCATGCCGGCCAAATCGGGCACCGACTCCAGCAGGCCCGCCAGCTGCTTCATCTCCTCGGCCTTGGGCCGTATCTCGCGCGCCTCCGAAATGGCTGCGCCATAGTCGTAGCTGGTAAAGACCACCGGCGCCGCCAGCCAGCCCCAGCTGGTGCCGCCAAAGCCGACATAGATGCTCTGCAGCGTGATGCCGTTGGCCAGGTTCACGCCGTAGAAGACGCGCTGGAACCGCTCGCCCCGCTGGCGGGCGTTGCATTCATAGCCGCCGTTGGAGCCCCAATAGTCGAACCAGCCGCCGCCGATCTCGGCCATGAAGCCGGGTGTCGAGGGCGAGGCCGAGGCACCGCCCTTGGCTCCGCCCGGACCATAGAAGCCCCAGTCGGGGGCCGCCGCGCCGCGCGTGACCTGGCCGCCCACGGTGCAGGTCCCGCCAGGATAGCCGTCGAAGGCGTAGAGATCGACAGGGCCATGCACCACCTTGTCGACGGACGAGCTCTCGGGCGCCCAATAGCCGTTGCGGCCCTGGTCGTTATGGAAGATCGGCACGTTGATGCCGTCCGCCCGCGCCTTGGCGTAGAGGTGATCCATGTAGCGGCGGTGCGCCGGGGTGGTGACCGCCAGCTCGTTCTCGATCTGATAAAGGACCGAGCCCTGATTGCCCTTGCCGTCGCCGTTGATCTGATGGCGGGCGATGATGGCGTTGACCTGAGTCAGCCATTCGTCGGCGGCGGCCAGATAATCGGGCGAATCCGTGCGTGACGGCGCGCGCTGGTTGACCAGCCAGCCAGGGAAGCCGCCGCGTGTCAGTTCGGCGTTGGCGTAGGGACCGGGCCGGACGATGACGTACAGGCCCTCTTCCTCGGACATCTTCAGCAGCCGATCCAGGTCACGGATGCCGGTGAAGTCGTAAACCCCCTGTTTGGGGCTGTGGTAGCCCCAGTCGAAATAGAAGGCGACGGTGTTGAACCCGCTGGCCTTCATCTTCTGCAGCACATCACGCCACAGCTCAGGGCTGGGCAGGCGGAAGGGGTGCATCTCGCTGGACCAGATGACCAGGCGTTTGCCGTCGATCATCAGGGACCGGGCGTCATAGGAGACGCGGCCGAAGGTTTGGGCGGGGGCGGTGAAGTCGGCGGTGGCCTGGGCCGTCTGGGCGACGGCGGTCGAGGCCTGAACCAGAGGGGCGGCGGCGACAGCGGCCGCGAGGAGAAGCGCGCGCATCAGGCTTGATGGAACATCAGTTGCAGGGGCCATTCGCGCGGCTTGTCGCCCGGCTCGACCTCCATCAGCGGCGCCATATAGGTCCACCACTTCCGCATCACCGGGTGGCTCGGCAGGTCGTCAAGCGTATGGTCTTCCGCCCGGCGCAGAACCGCGAACAGCGACAAGGTCTCCTCGTCCAGGAAGATCGAATAATCGCTGACGCCGCCGGCCTTCAGCAGTTCAGCAAGTTCAGGCCAGATGGCGTCGTGGCGCGCCTGGTATTCCTGGACTGCGCCGGGCTTCAGCTGCATGCGGAAGGCGTGAAGCGCGCTCATGATTCCTCCAGTTCCGATTATTCGGTATTCTGTTTCATCATTTGGTAGATTGTCCGGGGCGGCGCGTCAAACTTCCTGCTGCGCGGTCAATCGCCGCGTGGGCGCTCGGGGCTGGCCATCAGGCTGGGCGCGATGTCGGTCTCGGCCATCGGCGGGGCGTCCGGCGTGAAGGTGCGGAAGCTGGGCGCGATATGGGCCGCCAGATCGGGAGCCTTTTCGGCAAGCTGGACAGCGACCGCGCGGGCCAGAAGCCAGGCGCCTGCATTGTCGTGGTGGGTGCGGTCGGCCCCGCCGTCGTTGAACAGGGCCGCAGCTCGATCCTCACCCAGCGCCTCGTAGATGCGGCGGGCGGCGTCGTTTAGGTCGATCAGAGGCACGTCTTCCTCGCGCGCGACTCGGCGTGCGGCCTCGGCATAGGCGCCTAGGGTGTCCTGGATGCGTCCGTCGCGGAAGTTGCGACGCTCGGGCGAGGTGACAAGGACCGGATGGGCGCCGCGTCGCTTCGCCTCGGCGATGAAGACCTTCAGATAGGCCGGATAGGTCGTGTCGGGAGCCGCGTAGGTCTGGGGCCATTGGACCTTCTGATCGTTGTGGCCGAACTGGATCAGCAACCAGTCCCCGGTCTTCAGCGTGGTCAGGATCTTGGCCAGTCTCAGTTCGCTGATGAATGACTTTAGCGTCTCGCCCGACTGGGCGTAGTTGGCTACGGCGATGTCAGGTGTCAGCAGGGCGGGCAGCATCTGGCCCCAGCTGGCGGCCGGTTCGGACGGTTGGTCGGTGACGGTGGAATCCCCCGCCAGATAGATCACGGGCGCCTCGACCGGCGCGATGTCGATGGTGGAGACCTGTGGATGGCCCAGAAACTCCAACGTCAGCCGGTCGTCCCAGGTGCACGACGCCAACTCCTGCGGCGTCAGCGCCACCGCCGACCCGCCCGGCGCATTGGCGGGCGGCGGGGGCAGGGCGGGGCCGCGCACATGAACGAGGAAGCTGCGGGTCTGATAGGCGCCGGGTGTGGTGACGACGTCGCGCGCCATCAGCCGCCGGGCCTCGGCCTTGACTGTGGTGCGTCCGGCCTCGGCCCCGCCGAAGCGGACGGTCACGCGATAGAGGCCCTCGGGCACGGCCGCCGAGAAGATGTAACCGTACGGCGTCGCCTGTGGCTCGAAGCCATAGCCCCCCGGCTGATAGTATTGGCCGGGCTGGACCGCGATCCGGTCCGGCGCGGTCGAGTGAGGTCCCAGGTCGAAACGCCAGGTCGATATCGTCGCCGCCATCAGGATCGCCGTCAGCATCGGAGTGTCTCTTTAAATGAGGGGACAGCCTATCGCCGGATGTCGAACCCGCCGTTGGCCATGGCGGCGCGAACTTCGCCGGCGGTGAACAGGTTAAAGTCGCCTGGCACCGAATGTTTCAGGCCGGCGGCGGCCAGACCGAAGTCCAGCGATTCCTGATCCGCCCAACCGCTAAACAGGCCGAACAGGACGCCGGAGGCGAAGGCGTCGCCGCCGCCGACGCGGTCGATGACGCCGGTCAGGTGAATGGCTTCGGCGCGGGTCTCGATCACCTCGTCGCCTTCGCGGGTCAGCATGACCGCCGACAGGGCCTGATCGACTACGCTGTCCTGAACCCGCAGGGTGCAGGCGATGCGCTCAAGACGGGGGAAGGCTTTGAAGGCGGCCTTGGCGGCCTGACGGCGCCGCTCGGCCGGATCGACGCTGTCGAATGTCGTCTTCAGCACAAGGGCGAAGTCGCGGTCGTCGGCGAAGGCGAGTGTGGCGCCCGCCAGCATCCGGCCAAGGGTCGCGGGCGGATCGCCGGCCCACTGCTCCCACAGCTTGCCGCGGTAGTTGCCGTCATAGCTGACCTTCACGCCCTTACGGACGGCGGCCTCGATAATGGCGATGGCGGCGGCCGAGCCGTTGGGGCCGGTCGCGGGCGTGACGCCCGAGGCGTGCAGCCACTCGACGCCGTCCAGCAGCCGGTCCCAGTCGAAGGCCGTGTGCACCTGCTCGACGAAGGCCGAACCCGCGCGGTCATACAGGACTTCGGACGGACGGCGCACAGCGCCGGGCGTCAGGAAATAAAGGCCCATCCGTCCGGGGGTGAGAACGATGGGGGTGGTGTCGACGCCATGCTTTCGCACCTCGTCGCGGGCGGCGCGGCCCAGGGCGTTGTCCGGCAGGACCGTCGCCATGCGCGTCTGCGCGCCGAAGCGGGCCAGGGACACGGCGACATTCGCCTCGGCCCCGCCCGGACGCACGGTCAAGACGGGGGATTGCATCAGCAGTTCGTTCTGATTGGGCGACAGCCGCAGCAGCATCTCGCCGAAGCAGAGGATGGCGCCGTGGTGAGCAGCCGAGGCGGTGTTGGTCATGGTCGCAACGCTAGCCCTGGATCAGCGCGCCTGCCAGCCGCCGTCGACCGGCAGGATGGCGCCCTGGACGTAGTCGGAGGCCCGGCTGGCCAGGAAGACGGCCGCGCCGCCCAGGTCCGCCGGTTCGCCCCAGCGACCGGCCGGGATGCGCCCCAGAATTTCGGCCGAGCGGACCGGGTCATCGCGCAGGGCCTGGGTGTTGGCGGTGGCGAAATAGCCGGGGGCGATGGCGTTGGCGGTGATGCGGTGCGGCGCCCATTCGTTGGCCATCAGCTTGGTTAGGCCGGCGACGCCCGACTTGGACGCCGTGTAGGAGGGCACGCGGATGCCGCCCTGGAAAGACAGCATGGAGGCGATGTTGATGATCTTGCCGCCGTCGCCCTGTTTGATGAACAGACGCGCGACCGCCTGGCTCATGAAGAAGACCGTCTTCAGGTTGATGTTCATCACCAGGTCCCAGTCGGCCTCGGTGAAGTCCACGGCGTCGGCGCGACGGATCAGGCCGGCGTTGTTCACGAGGATGTCGATCCGGCCCATGGCGGCCAGGGCTTCCTGAACCACGCGCTCCACAGGCTCGATCGAAGTCAGGTCGGCGCTGATGGCGTGGGCGCGACGGCCCATGGTCTGCACCTTGGCCACCGTGTCGTCAGACTCCGACAGGGCGACCGAGACGATGTCGGCGCCGGCCTCGGCCAGAGCCAGGGCGATACCCTGGCCCAGACCCACGTTGCCGCCGGTCACCAAGGCGACCTTGCCGGTCAGGTCGAATGGATTACTCATCGTGCTTCCTCCCATTCCTGATCAGCGCAGTTGGCAGATGTCGAGTTTGCACATGTCAGTATAGTCGAGGTTCTCGCCGCCCATGCCCCAGATGAAGGTGTAGTTGGACGTGCCGGAGCCCATGTGGATCGACCACGGGGGGCTGATGACGGCTTCGCCGTCGGCCATGACGATGTGCCGCGCGTTGTCCGGCTCGCCCATGAAGTGGAAGACGCGGTCGTTCTCGCCCAGGCCAAAATACAAATAGGCCTCCGAGCGGCGGTCATGCAGATGCGGCGGCATGGTGTTCCACACCGAGCCGGGCTTCAGCACCGTCACACCCAGCAGCAGCTGGCAGGACTTCACCTTTGCCGGGACGATGTACTGATAGATGGTCCGTTCGTTGGACGTCTCCAGCGACCCCATCTCCAGCGGCACGGCCTCGTCGATAGAGATCTTGGTCAAGTCGTAGCGAGCATGGGCCGGCATGGCGATCAGATAGAATCTGGCCGGTTGGGCGGCATCCTTGGATACGAAAGCCACTTCGGTCGAACCCATCGGCACATAGAGGCCGTCGCGGAACGCCAGTTCGATGGTCTCACCATCGACCGTCACCGAACCGGCCCCCCCAATATTGACCACGCCCAGTTCGCGAGCGTGCAGGAACGGCTTGCCCACGAGGGACGGCGGCTCAGAATGGCTGGGCAGGCCCAGGGCGCCGTCCACTGGCATCGCCCCGCCCAGCACCATCCGCTCGTTGTGGGAATAGTTCAGGCTGACCTTGCCCGGCGTGAATAGCCCGCCGACCAGATAGCGATCCCGTAGCTGCTGGTTCGTGGCGCCCTCCATCATGTCCGGGTGGGTGGCCTGATAAATCTTGTCGTACATCGGATCGGACATGGTCTGGGTCTCGCACAAGTTGGAAGGGTCGTGACGTCTGGATTTGACGGACGAACCCAAGGCTATCCGAGAGCCGACCCCCTCGCTTGACGAGGCATTTCGGCTCACATAATGAGAGAGCTATATAAAAAATGGGACGGCGACACCAGTCGCTGTTTCAAGGGAATGGGTGGAAACTGTCGGGGACGCCGATGGCGCGCGAGACGGCTCAGTGCTGTCGCGCCAGCGGCCACATGTGCCTGCTGACGCCCGATGTTGTCTAAGCGACGGCGCTTCGGCGTCTTTAGGAATCCGTCATGCCGAACTTGATCCACGACCTGCCTTACGCCAACGTTCGCGAAGCCATCGCACGCCTGATGGACAATCTGGTGAACATCAAGGACGACACCGGCGAGTTCCTGCTGCGTCTGGACGACGGGCGGGTGATCGACACCAAGGGCTGGAACGATTGGGAGTGGACCCACGGTATCGGCCTGTACGGCATCTACAAGCTGTACGAGCAGACCAACGATCCGGCCGCGTTGGACATCATGCTGAACTGGTTCCGCGATCGTTTCGCCGCCGGAACCCCGACCAAGAACATCAACACCGTCTCGCCCTTCCTGACCTTGGCCTATCTGTACGAGCAGACGGGCGACCAGACCTTCATCCCATATCTCGACACCTGGGCGGAATGGCTGATGGACGGCCTGCCCCGCACCGAGGAGGACGGGTTCCAGCACATCGTCTTCAACGACGAAAACCCGCAGGAATTGTGGGACGACACTCTGATGATGAGCGTCCTGCCGCTGGCCAAGATCGGCTTGGTGCTGGATCGACCGCACTATGTCGAGGAAGCCAAGAAGCAGTTCCTCATTCACATCAAATACCTGTTCGATCGCAAGACCGGCTTGTGGTTCCACGGCTGGACCTTCCTGGGGCGGCACAATTTCGCCGATGCCTTGTGGGCGCGTGGGAACTGCTGGGTCACCATCGCCATCCCGGAGTTCATCGAACTACTAGACCTCCCGCCCGAGGACAGCCTGCGCCGTTTCCTGATCGAGACGCTGGAGACCCAGGTAAAGGCTCTGGCTCGACATCAGGACGAGAGCGGTCTGTGGCGCACACTGATCCCCGATCACGACAGCTATCTGGAGGCTTCGGCGACCGCCGGCTTCGCCTACGGCATCCTGAAGGCGGTGCGCAAACGCTACATCAGCGCCCAATACGCCCCAATGGCGCTGAAGGCGGTCAAGGGCGTGCTGGCCAATATCTCGGAGGCCGGCGAGTTGCAGCAGGTGTCGTTCGGCACGCCGGTCTTCGATGAGTTGCAGGGCTATAAGGACATTCCCCTGACCTCCATGCCCTACGGCCAGTCCTTGGCGATCCTGTGCCTGGGCGAATTCCTGCGTCAGTACATCTGACGCGACGCGGTCTGGAGAAGTCGAGATGACGTCCACGCTATCGTCCGCCCGCTCCCCGCGCTGGTACAACTACTGGGGCTGGGGCTCCGGCGATATGCTGGGGGCGGGCGCCCAGGCGGTGATCACCGGCTGGCTGTTCTACTTCTTCACGACCTTCTGCGACCTCACGCCGGTTGAGGCAGGCCTGATCCTGGGCCTGCCGCGCCTATTGGAGGCCATCACCTGCCCGTTGATCGGGTATGTGTCGGACAATCTGCGCCACACCTGGATCGGGCGAACGGTGGGACGGCGCAAGATCTTCCTGCTGATCACCATTCCGCTGCTGCCCAGCTTCGCCCTGATCTTCATCAGCGGCCAGACCTTCGTCTATTATCTGGCGACCTTCATCTTCTTCGAGCTGCTCTACACGATGTTTCTCATCCCTTGGGAAACGCTCGCGGCCGAGATGACCAAGGACTATAAGGAGAAGGCTAAGTTCGCCGGCGCGCGCATGCTAGTGGCGCAAAGCTCGGCCATCCTGGCGTCCTATCTGCCGACCCTGATCATCAACAACTTCGGCGGCAAGGATTCGGCTCAGACCTTTCTGATCATGGCGGCGATCTTCGGCCTGTTGTTCAGCGCCGTTGTGATCCTGGTCGTGATCTTCACCTGGGAGCGGCCGTTCACCGCCGACGAAAAGGCGATGAAGGCCGAGCCGCTGAACCTGCGCCGGGCGGCCCTGATCCCGGTCAACATGTTTCGCGATCTGTTTTCGACGCTGCGCATCCGCGCCTTTCGCCAGCATCTGTCGATCTATCTGGGCGGCTATATCTCGCAGGACATCTTCAATACCGCCTTCCCGATCTTCGTGGCGACCGTGATGCTGGGCGCGACGGTCATGATCTCGCAGATGATGACGGTGATGTACGTCGCCCAGCTGATCTCGGTCATGGTGGCGATCCACCTGGTCATCCGCATCGGGCCGGTTGTCGCCTATCGGATCGCGGCGGGCTTCTTCACCGCCGCACTGATGCTGCTGCTGATCTTCTATTTCGTGCGGCCGACGGTCGGGGGGCAGGATCTGTTCGCCCTGATCAATCCGGTCTCGGGCGGGTTCAACCTGGGCGCAGCTTTCTGGCTGCTGGGGCCGATCGTTTTGGCCGGATTGGGGCGCGGCACGCTGAACTTCGTACCCTGGTCGGTCTATAACTATCTGCCGGACGTCGATGAGGCCGTCACCGGGCAAAGGCGTGAGGGCATATTCGCCGGCGTCATGACTTTGGTGCGCAAGGTGGCTCAGTCCGGGGCCATCATCCTGACGGGCTGGATCATCGAAACCGGAGGCTATATCTCGCCCAAGGCCGGGGCGGCGGGGGCTGTGGTCGTTCAGACGCCGGGCGCGGTGGCCACGGTCGCGGGTCTGCTGGTGTTCGGGCCGATGCTGGTCATGGCGGCAGGCGCGATCTTGTCCTGGTCGTTCCGGTTGGATCAGCCCAGTCACGCCATCCTGATGCACGAGATCGACCGGTTGCGCGCCGGCGAGACAGAGCCTTCGAGTCCTGAAGCCAAGACCATAGTCGAAAGCCTTACGGGGTGGCGATACGACCGCCTGTGGGGCCGCAACCGACTGACATAGAACGACTTTACACCGCGCGCACTTCAACATCCCACAATATGAAAACAAAATTTCATATTTGGCACAAAGCGTCGATGATGTTATGAACCCGTCATAACAAGAAGATGAGTCCGCAAAGGACCGTTTGCCGGAGGGAAACGTGAAGGCCGCGTCAGCGGGCAGACGTCATCGACGCCGCCGCCAACGCCAACTGCAAATGATCTGCCGAGCGTGAATGACGCTCGCACCTCAGCCTTCGAAATCAGGGCCGCCGGGGGGCGGTCGCGAAGGCGTCGTTCGAACAATAAGGCCGCAGGGCTAGAGGAGGAACTTCAGTGACGACACAGTCGAACGGGCGATGGGCTCGCCGCTTCATGCATACCGCCGGCGCCGCGGCTCTTGTGCTGGCGTCCGCCAGCGTCGCGAATGCGCAGGAGACGACGCAAACTCAGGCGGCGGACGCTCCCGTTTCGACCGTCGATGAAGTCGTCGTCGTCGGCACGCGATCCAGCCTGCAGTCGGCCATGAACCGCAAGCGTTCGGCCAGCACCGTGTCGGACTCCATCGTCGCCGACGACATCGGCCAGTTTCCTGACAAGAATGTGGGTGAGGCTTTGGGCCGCGTCACCGGGGTTCAGCTGTCGCGTGATTTCGGCGAAGGCAACGCCGTCTCGATCCGAGGCGTCGAGCCCGACCTGAACCGCGTCGAAATCAACGGCGTTAGCGTCCTGTCCACAGCGGGCAATCTAAACGTCTATGGCGGCGGCGGCCGCTCCAACGACTTCCGCGAACTGCCGGCCGAAATCGTCAAGTCGATCGACGTGTTCAAGGGCTTCACGGCTGACATGACCGAAGGCGCCGTTGGCGGCACAGTGTCGGTCCAGACCCGCAAGCCCTTGGACTTCAACAAGCCGACATTCTCCATGACCGTGTCGGGCCAAAAGCTGGACACACTGCCCGACTGGAAGCCTCGCGCCAGCTTCTTTGGCGCGACGCAACTGCTCGACGGCCGTTTGGGCCTGATGGCCAATGTCACTTATGACAGCGTTCAGACGCGCGGCGACTTCTACGACGACCACTCTTGGGCGCGTCTGGCGGATTTCGACAACTCGTCGGAAAAGACCGTCAACTACTACAACCAGTCGTACAGCCGAGCCGTGAACGACGCGATCGCCGCCGTCGGCAGCGAGGCGGCGTGCGCGACCTTTACGACGCCGGACGCCAACACCCTGACGACCGCCCAGGCTCGCACAGCGTGCCAAAGCCAGTGGTACGACTATAATCCGCGTGTGCCGCGCTATCGCGTCTGGACCCGCGATGACGAGCGGACGTCTGGCGAGTTCACGACAGAATACAAGTTCGCCGACAATCTGCGCGGCTTCGTCACCTATCAGACGAACAAGCGGACGCAGCAGCTGAACGATATCAACTACGGCACTGATTTCACCTCGCTGGATCGTCTCAATTTCACCGTCGGCGCCACCTGCCCGAGGGTGACGACGACCACGGCGGAAACCGTGCCGGGCGTGGTCGTGGATGCGAACCACAACGTCGTCCAGTATCGGGTCGGCAACTGCCTGGGTACTTCCGGGCGTGGCGGCGATACGTCATTCAGCATCTCGTCGCGCGACTTCCAGTACGAAACCAGTTCCGACTACATCACCTATGGCTTGAAGTGGTATAATGACCGCTTCAAGGTCGATTTCCTGGGCGCCAACGCCAAGAGCGAGACGTTGAGCCAGACAAACAACGTCTCGGTCAGCTTCAACACGCCGGGAATGGTCGTCAGCCTTGAACCAGGCACCTCCGCTCCAATCTTTACGTTCGCCCCAGGCTTCTCGCCATCCGATGCCTCGGCGGTCAGTCAGTACCAAATCCAGTATCGGCCGTCGCAGTCGTCCAACAGCGAAGATCAGTACAAGCTTGACGTCGATTTCGATCCTCGGACGACATTCCTCACCAACATCAAGTTCGGTGGCCGCTACTCAAACGCCGAAACGCAAGGCTATGACTACGGTGGCTTCATCGTCAGCCCCGGCGCCAACCTGGCGTCCGAACTGGACAACATAGTCATCTACGCCAATTCGGTGAACTCGACCTCGCGGGTGAGTGACACGGCGACCGTCGATCAGACCGCCGCGCTGTACGGCAATCCGTATCAGACCAGCTACTGGAACACGACGGAGACTTGGTCGCGGGCCTTCTCGAACTCGGTGTTCGCCGCGGCCATGACGCCCCTTCCTTCGGACTTCTACTACGGTGGCGGGTCGCTGCCGTCGAACTGGATGTATCCGAACTTCAACGCCATCGCCCAGTATCTGGACACCAGCCACTTCAATCTGGACAACCTCTATTCAGGCGTCGGCAATGACGGAAAAACCTATGATCAAATCCCGTACCGGGTGAAGGAGCAGACCGACGCCCAGTATGTCCGTCTGGATTGGGCTCTGCCGATCTTCGGGCTCGATCTCGTCGGCAACCTGGGTCTGCGTCGGGTCCATACCCAAACGAATACGGCCGGCAAATTCACGCGCAACGAGACGCGCCTGGTCAATGGCGTGGCGACCACCGCCGTGGTTTCCAATACCCTCGTCGAACAGACCCGCGACTATACGAAGTGGCTGCCCAGCTTCAACGTGAACGCTTGGCTGATCGACAATGTGCTGAGCGTACGTGCCGGTTACGCCAAGCTGATGGCGCGGCCGCTGTACAACTATCTGCTGCCGAACATGACCTGCACCATCAACTACGCCAACGACGGGACGGCGGAAGATGGTCCGGACAGCTGCTCGGCCGGCAATCCCGACCTGAAGCCGTATGAGGCGTCGCAATACGACCTGTCCTTCGAATGGTATCCGAACCGCGACACGCAGTTCTCGGCCGGCTTCTTCTACAAGGATATCCAGACCTTCTATCTGCCCTCGCGGACCAGCCTGGGTCAGAGAGATGTGTTCGGCGACGGCGTCCTGTATTTCTACAACAGCTTCATCAATGGCGAGGGCGCCAAGATTTCGGGCGTCGAGCTGACGGCCAAGACCGCCTTCACCTTCCTGCCCGGTCTGCTTTCGGGCCTGGGTGCGGACGTGAACTACACCTATCAGGAAGCGTCTGATGTGGGTGTCTACAGCCAGTTGGACGGCTCGGAACTGTCTTACCCCGGCCTGTCCAGCACCAGCTACAACGCCACCCTGTGGTACGAACGCGGCCCGATCAACGCGCGTCTGGCCTACAACTATCGGTCGGAATATCTGGTCACCGCCGCCGATCAGTCGGGCAATCCGATCATTAAGGAGCCCACAGGCTATCTGGATGGGAAGATCTCGTGGAAGCCGGGCTTGAAGGGCCTGACCTTCTTTGCGGAAGGCAAGAACCTGACGGAGGAGGATGAGTCCTCCTACGCTGGTGACATCCGCCTGATCAATCGGGGCTATTCGGGCCGGCGCTTCTTCCTGGGCGCGACCTACAAATACTGAAATCTCTCCGAGGACTGGGTCGTCGCTTCCGAGCGGCGACCCTTCTTTTTCAGCGTAAGGCGCCGCTGGGGCGGCGGGAGTTGACCATGGCGTTCCAACCTTCTCGGCGTCACCTGCTTATGGGCGCCGGCGTCCTCGCCGCGGCCCAGGCCATATCGGGCGCCGCGATCGCCGCGCCGCGCCAGGCTGCACCCGCCACTTCGCTGCGTTGGCTGGATGGCGAGAAGCCGGCCCGGCTAGAAGGGGCGACTTTCGGCGTGCCGTGGCCGCAGGGTACGCTTCGTCCCAATCAAGCGTTCAGCATTCGTGATGGATCAGGGCGCGCGACCCCGGTCCAGTCCTGGCCCATCGCCTATTGGCCTGACGGTTCGCTGAAATGGTCTGCCCACGCCGTGACCGGTGATGCGGCGATGGACGGTCTGACACTGGTTCCCGGCGCCCCCGCCGCGCCGGCCAAATCCGTTCGGGTCATTGATCAGAGCCAGCAGATCGTCGTCACGTCGGGTGATCTGGAATGGCGCGTGCCCAAGTCGGGCGACGATTTGGTTTCCGGTGCGACACGCGGCGGTCGGCCCGTGATCGGCAAGCTGTCGCTGGTCGCCCTGTCGCAGGACAAGCCCGAACTGGAGGCGGGCGGCGCAGTGAAATCCTCGCGCTACGGCGTGCGAATCCGTCAGGCCGTGGTCGAACAGTCCGGCCCCGTGCGCGCGGTGATCAAACTGGACGGCGTTCACACAGATGGGACGCGCGAGTGGCTGCCGGTCTCGATGCGGCTGTATTTCTACGCCGGGTCCGACAGCGTGCGGATCGTGCACAGCTTCATCTTCGACGGCGATCCGAAGACCGACTTCATCCGAGGGCTGGGCGTCGTCGTCGACACGCCGATGACGGATGAGAGCTATAACCGCCATATCCGTTTCGCCGGAGAAGGCGAGGGCGTCTGGGGCGAGGCGGTCCGCACCCTGACCGGCCTGCGGACCCGCGCCAATCCGACGGCGGCCGTGCGTCAGGCCCAGATCGATGGCCGGGCGGTGGCCTTCGCCGACTTGCCCGACGTTCTGAAGAACGACGGCCTGCAGTGGGTGCCGGAGTGGGGGGACTTTTCCTTCAGCCAGCTGTCGCCGGACGGTTTCACCCTGCGCAAGCGGACCAGCGAAGGCCATGCCTGGATCGACTCCAATGCGGGCAAGCGCAGCCGGGGCCTGGCCTATGTCGGCGGCGCCTCGGGCGGGGTCGCCCTGGGGCTGAAGGACTTCTGGCAACGCTCACCGGTCGCTCTGGACATCCGCAACGCCCATACAGACACCGCGCAACTGACGGCCTGGATGTGGTCGCCGGAAGCCCCAGCGATGGATCTGCGCCCCTATCGCAGCGCCAACGGCATGGATACGACGGCCGAGGAGCTGGTTGGTCTGGATATCACCTATGAGGACTACGAGGCCGGCTGGGACGACGCCCACGGCATCGCCCGCACCTCTGAACTGACGCTGTGGGCTCTGGGCGCGACGCCTTCTCATGCGGACTTCGCGGCCATGGCCGAACAGATCGCCGATCCGGCGCGCCTTACCGTTGAGCCGGTCCGGATGCATATGGCGGGCGTGTTCGGCGATTGGTCGTTGCCCGATGCATCCACGCCTATCCGCGCGGCGTTGGAAGGGCGGCTGACCCATCTGCTGGATCACTATATCCAAGAGGTCGATCAGCGGCGTTGGTATGGCTTCTGGTCCTATGGCGATGTCATGCACACCTACGATCCCGATCGCCACATGTGGCGCTACGACGTCGGCGGCTACGCCTGGGACAACTCGGAGCTTTCGACCGACCTGTGGCTGTGGACCAGCTATCTGCGGACGGGCCGCGCCGACGTGTTCAAGCTGGCTGAGGCTATGACGCGCCACACCGGCGAGGTGGACGTCTATCATCTGGGCCGCTTCAAGGGCTTCGGCACGCGCCACGGCGTGCAGCACTGGTCGGATTCGTCCAAGCAGCCGCGCGTGTCGAATGTCGCCTACCGCCGCATCTACTACTTCCTGACGGCGGACGAGCGGGTCGGCGACCTGATGCGCGAACTGAACGGGTCGGATTATGCGCTCCAGAACGTCGACATCTCGCGCAAGCTGCCACCCGCACCCGGCCGCGCCGTGCCCGAGGGGCAGGTGGTCTCGGGCTTCGGCACGTCATGGGGCGCGTTCATCTCGGCATGGCTGACGGAATGGGAGCGGACGGGCGACCGCCGCTGGCGCGACCGGATCGTCAACGGCATGACCACCATCGGCGGCATGAAACGTCGCTGGTTCGCCGGGGAGGCTCCGTTCGACCTGGCCACCGGCCGCTATCAGGGCCAAGGCGACTATGTCGCCGTGTCGCATCTGAACGCCGTCTTCGGCGTGGCGGAGATGAACGCTGAGCTGCTCGATCTGCTGGACGTGCCGTCCTATCGCCGGGCGTGGCTGGAATATTGCCGCTATTACAACGCCCCGGACAATGAAATCGCCGGCCTGCTGGGCGAAGCGCCCAAGGGCCGATCGCTGACCGAAGCCCATTCGCGCCTGACGGCCTTTGCGGCGAACAAGGAGGGCGACGCCGCTTTGGCACACCGCGCCTGGAGCGAGTTCCTGGGTCGCGATCCTGCCAAGCTCCGCGCGCTGCTCGGCGCGCGCTCGACTCCCGTGGGCGGCGTCGATGTGCTGCGTCCCATCCAGGAGGACGCCCAGGTCTCCACCAACGATGCGGCGCAATGGAGTTTGGCCGCCATCGAAAACCTGGCCCTGATTGGCGACAGTTTGGAAGAAGCTGCGGCGAGGCTCGGCTACAGGCCCTGACCGTCGATGGCTGCGGCTCTAGAGACGGTAGATCGCCTCGGCGTTGCGGGCGAACAGGCGATCGCGCTCATCCGCCGGAAAGTCGGCCGTGATCGCGTCGAAGGCGGAGTAGAAGGCGTCAAAGGTTCCGTGGACGCTCTCGACCGGGAAGTCGGAGGCGAACATGGCGCGCTCGGTTCCGAAGGCGTCGATGCACTCCAGAACGACTGCGCGTATGCTGTCGGGCGTCCAGGCGCGGTCGGTGATGCCCAAGCCCGAGATCTTGATCGAAACCTGCGGCTGGGCGGCGAGCAGGCGCAGACCCGTGCGCCAGCGCTCCATTCCGGCCTCGTCCCGGTCGGTCGGCAGGCCGGCGTGGTTGATGATGATCGGGATGTCGGGATGGCGGGCGGCGATGATGGCGGCGGTCGCCATCTGCGACGGATAGAGCTGGAGGTCAAACGACAGGCCGTGCCGGGCCAGTTTTGCGAAGCCCTCGACCCACTGCGGATCTCGCAACAGGTCGCGGTCGGTATAAGTCTTTAGAGGGTCCGCGTGCCAGCAGACGATCTGGCGCACGCCACGCACATTCCGGCGCGCCGCTTGGGCTTCCAGCACGGCGTCCAGGTCTGGGTCGAGCATATCGGCGCCGGCGACGATGCCGTGGGGATAGCCGCGCTGGTCCGCGAGAGATTGCAGCCAGTCTGTCTCGGCTAACTGCTGACCCTTGGGCTGCCCCGCCTCGACATGGACGATCTTGTCCACGCACCAGCCCGTATCGGCCAGATAGTCGTCCAGCAGATAGTTACGGTGAGCGATGCAACTCATGTCCCCCGCCGGATTGTTGGGCAGGGGATCGTCCTGAAGCCAGCCGTAGCGGGCGCGCGACAGGTCCCACAGGTGGACATGGCTGTCGACAATGCGAAGGTCGGACATCATGGCGTGGCCGGGGACTTTTTGTTGAAATATCCGCGCGCGCGCAGCCAGTTGTCCAGCGCCTGAGGCCATAGGCCAAGCGCCGGATCGGCGCCGCCCAGACCCGAGCCGTGAGAACCGTGGGCGAACAGGTGCATCTCCACGTCATTACCGGCCGCCGCCGAGGCGAAATATAGCGCCACCGAGCCGTCGACCGGCACAAGGGCGTCGTCGGTGGTGTGATAGATGAAGGTAGCAGGCGCCTTGGCGACCACGCCAGGCAGGGGCGTATAGGCCGCGTAGTCCTGAGGATTGCACTCCAAACGGGCCAAGCGAGCGAACCGGCAGTATTCCGAACCGCCTTCGGCGTTCACGGTCGTCGCTTCCAGCCAGGGATAGGCCAGGACCAGAAAGTCGGGGCGGCTGGAGACGCGCTCCACCGCATCGGCGGCGGCCGGATCGCCAGCGTCCGACAGGCTGACCGTCATGGCCGCCAGATGACCGCCTGCCGAAAAGCCCATCAGGCCGATCCTGTCAGGGTCGACGCCCAAAGCCAGAGCGTTGGCGCGGACGTAGCGGACCGCACGCTCGCCGTCCTCTATCGGCTGGGGCAGGGGATGTCCCGCTCCGAAACGGTATTTCAGGACGAAGGCCGTCACGCCCCGCGTGGCGAACCAGTCGGCGACCTGACGGCCTTCCAGATTTGCGGCCAGGCCGACATAGCCGCCGCCTGGCGCGATAATGACGGCCGCGCCGCTGCGCCGTCCATTTTGCGGCGCGAACAGGGTCAGTGAAGTCTCGTCGTCGCCCGCCCGCAGCGCGTAGCGCCGGGTCTGAAGCACATCGTCCTGGGATATGATGGGCGGGGCGACGGCCGCAGGGGGCGTTTGGGCCCTGGCTCCTTGCATGGGAATGCTGGCGGCAACTGCGCCAAAGACCACCGCCATAAACATCGAACGGCCGCCCGAAGGTCTAAAAATGCGGCCGTTCATGCCGCCCTCTGTCTAGTAGGTCGTTCTTCCGCCCGACGTGTCGAACGTCGAGGCGGTGGTGAAGCTGCATTCTTCGGAGGCCATGAAACAGACCATGGCGGCGCTCTCCTCGACCTCGCCCAGGCGTCCCATGGGGATTTTGGAGCGCATGTAGTCGACCTGGCTCTGGGGCAGTTGCTCCAGGATGGGGCTTTCGAAGGTGGCGGGGGTCAGGCTGTTGGCGACCACGCCCTTGCCGGCCAGTTCCTTGCCCAGCGACTTGGTGAAGCCGATCACGCCGGCCTTTGAGGCGGAATAGGCGCTGGCATTGGGATTGCCTTCCTTGCCCGCGACCGAGGCCACATTGACGATCCGGCCGTAACCGTTGGCCAGCATGAAGGGCACGATGGCGCGCGAGCAGTAGAAGACGCCGTTCAGATTGATGTCGACGACCCTCTTCCAACTGTCGATCGGAAACTCATGCACCGGGACGGTGGCGCCGGTGATGCCGGCCGAGGCGACCAGGATGTCGATGCGGCCATCCAGCGCCTGAGCCGAGGCAGCGGCGGCGGCGGCGACGGCGTCGGGGTCGGCAACGTCCAGGGCGATCACATGAACGGCCCCGACGTCGGCGGCGGCGGCCGTCAGCGCCTCAGCGTTGAGGTCCCACAGCACGACCTTGCCGCCCTCGGCGACGATGCGGGCGGCGGCGGCCTTGCCTAGGCCGGAGGCGCCGCCGGTGACGACGGCGGTGCGGCCCGCGAACCGATCCCGGTAGGCGCTCATCGGATCCACTCCACGAAGGTCTGACCCTGTTCACCCAGCTTCTGGATGCCCAGACGGACCGTGTCGCCAGCCTTGAGATAGAGCGGCGGCTTCTGGCCCAGGCCCACGCCAGGCGGCGTGCCGGTGGTGATCAGGTCGCCAGGCTCCAGCGTCATGAACTCCGACAGATAGGACACGATCTCGGCGACGCCGAAGATCATGGTTTTGGTATTGCCGGTCTGCATGCGCTTGCCGTTCAGATCCAGCCACATGTCCAGGTCCTGCACGTCACCGACCTCGTCGGTTGTCACCAGCCAGGGGCCGACAGGGCCGAAGGTGTCACAGCCCTTGCCCTTGTCCCAGGTGCCGCCGCGCTCGGTCTGATAGGCGCGCTCGGACACGTCGTTGATCAGGACATAGCCGGCCACGTGATCCAAAGCCTCGGCCTTGGTGACGTAGGAGGCGGGCTTGCCGATGACGATGCCCAGCTCGACCTCCCAGTCGGTCTTTTCCGAGCCGCGCGGGATGACCACGTCGTCGTTCGGCCCGTTGAGACAGGTAATGGCCTTGGTGAACAGCACCGGCTCTTCGGGGATCGGCAAATTGGATTCGGCTGCGTGGTCGGCGAAGTTCAGGCCGATGGCCAGGAATTTGCGCACGCCATTGATCGGCACGCCATAGCGGGGCTGGCCCTCGACCAAGGGCAGGGTGGTCGGATCGATGGCCTTCAGCGCCTCAAGTGCAGGGCCATACAGTTGGTCCGGTGTGATGTCGGCGATGTAGCCCGACAGGTCGCGAATGCGCCCCTCGGCGTCCAGCGTGCCCGGCTTTTCTTGGCCCTTGGGGCCGTAACGCAGCAGTTTCATAGTGGCGGAGGAGCTCTCGTCTTGGCGAAGTTAGGGGCGCGCGTAGGGGCGATGCAGGGCGATGTCGCGGTTCAGTTCGACGCCGAAGCCGGGCGTATCGGGAACCTTCAGGCGGCCGTTTACGGGGACGGGTTCGCCGATCAGTTGCGGATGGAACATCGGCACGACTTCGTCGGCGCCGGGGGCCATCATCAGGAACTCGGCGAACGGGCTGTTATGGCGCGTCACCACGAAGTGGTAGGAATAGACCGACGAGCCATGAGGGATCATCAGCACGCCCTTGGCGTCAGCCAGGGCGGAGATCTTCTGCAGTTCGGTGACGCCGCCGCACCAGCCCACGTCCGGCTGGATGATGTCGCAGCATTCCATCTCCAAGAGCATGCGGAAGCCCCAGCGGGTGGCCTCATGCTCGCCGGTCGTGACCAGCATCCCCTTGGGAGCGTTCTTCTTCAGCGCCTGATAGCCCCAGTAGTCGTCGGGGCTGAGCGCCTCCTCGATCCACTTCAGACCCAGCTTGTGGGCCTCCTGAGCCAGCCGCGTGGCGTAGTTCAGGTCCAGCGCCATCCAGCAGTCGAACATCAGCCAAAAATCGTCGCCGCAGGCGTTCCGCATGGCTGCGAGTTCAGCGATGTTCTTGTGCAGGCCTTCCTCGCCCTCGGCCGGGCCGTGGTGCAGGGGCATCTTGCCGCCGATGAAGCCCAGTTCCTTGGCTTTGTCGGGCCGCGCACCGGTGGCGTAGAAGGTCAGTTCGTCGCGCACCGCCCCGCCCAGCATGGCGAAAACCGGCTCCTGACGCAGACGGCCCAGCAGGTCCCACAGCGCCAGATCCACGCCGGAGATGGCGTTCACCACCAGACCTTTTCGGCCGTAATACTGGGTCGAGAAATACATCTGGTCCCAGATCTTCTCAACCTCGGACGGATCGCGGCCCTCCAGGAAGCGGGCCAGGTGTTTCTCGACGATATAGGCGGCGGGTTCGCCGCCGGTGGTCACCGCAAAACCGACCACGCCGTTTTCGGCCTCGATCTCCACCACCAGCGTGCCTAGCACATTGATGCCGAAGCTGCGGCGGCTCTGGCGGTACTCCGGGTATCTCGCCATGGGGGTGGCGATGTGGTCGTCGATCCAGTGACCGTCGCCCTGATCGTGATAGTCGGCGCCGCCTCCCGTGCCGTCGTTTTTCACGACGAAGGCGCGAACGTGTTTGATGCGGGGCAGGCGGCTCATCGCGTCATCACCAGTGATTGGTGATTTGCTCCCATAATGCGGGATTTCACTGGCGTTCCTCCGTGCATAGCGTCAAAGTCAGGCCGGTGTGGCGGAGCGACTTGCGCGTATTGCTACATTCTGAGAATGAGGATTACGAAATGGGACGATCGTCGTCAATCAAGACCGTGCAGGTCGATGGGGAAGAAGAGGCGGGGGCCAAGGCGTCCGGCAGCCAAACCCTGCTGCGTGGTCTGGACGTCATCGACGCCCTCATCGAGGGTTCTCTGCCCTTGGCGGAACTGTCCGAAAAGCTGGATCTGACCCGCAGCACCACGCACCGTCTGGCCTCGGCCCTGGTCGAGCGTCGCCTGCTGTCGTTCCGCCCGCGCGAAGGCTATTCCCTTGGCCCCAAACTGCTTGAACTGGGTCACGCCGCAAGCCAGCAGATGCATCTGCCGCGCGTGGCTCGGCCCTGGCTGGAACAGCTGTCGGCCCAGACCGACGACACGGTGCATCTCGGCGTGCTGGACGGCCGCCATGCGCTCTATCTGGACAAGGTCGCCGGCCGGCGTCGCATCAACATCGGCTCGCGTCTGGGCGAGCGTCATCCCATCGCCTCGACCGGCTTGGGCAAGGCGCTGATCCTGGACAAGACCGAGGCGGATTGGATCGACTTCTACGCCGAGCCTGGCGCCAAGTTCGACTCGGCCGCCCGCGCCGTCTGGCTGGAGCGGATGCATGGCTACGCCCAGAAGGGCTACGCCTTCGATCTGGAAGAGAACGAAGACCAGATCCGTTGCGTCGCCGCGCCGATCCGTTCGGTGAACGGCCAGATCGTCGCCGCGCTTAGCGTGTCTTCCGCCGCGCAATATATGTCCGACGCCCGGATGACCGAACTGACCAAGACCGTGACCGAGGCCGCCGACGCGATCAGCGCCGACCTGGGCTGGTCGCCCAAACCCTGAAGCCGAACCATCACCGGAGCCCGCATGCTGCTTGAGAACAAGGTCGTCCTGATCACGGGCGCATCGCGGGGTATCGGACGGGCGACGGCGATCGAAGCTGCGCGCCAGGGCGCCGACGTCGCTCTCAACACCTATCGCGACGAGACGGACGCCGCCCAGGTGGTCGCCGAGATCCAAGCGCTGGGCCGCCGCGCCATCGCCGTGGACGGGGACGTTGCGCAGCCCGAGAGCGCCGCAGACTTCGTCGACGCCGCCGTTCAGGTGCTGGGCCGGGTAGACGTCTTCGTCTCGAACGCCGGCATCTGTCCGTTCCACGCCTTCCTCGACATGCCGGTCGAGACCCTGCGCCGGACGATGGAGGTCAATCTGCACGGCGCCTACTTCATGACCCAGGCCGCCGCCAACCAGATGGTGAAGCAGGGCGACGGCGGGTCCATTGTCGCCATAAGCTCCATCTCCGCCCTGGTCGGCGGCGAGATGCAAACCCACTACACACCGACCAAGGCGGGGGTGCACAGCCTGATGCAGTCCTGCGCCGTCGCACTGGGACGTCACGGCATCCGCTGCAACTCGGTCCTGCCGGGCACCATCGCCACCGACATCAACAAGGACGACCTCGCCGATCCGAAGAAGCGCGAATATATGGAAGGCCGCATCCCGCTGGGGCGTTTGGGCCGGCCGGAGGACATCGCCTCGGTCGTCGCCTTTTTGGCCTCGGACATGGCGAGCTATATGTCCGGAGCGGCGCTGCTGGTGGACGGCGGCGCCTTCGCCAACTTCCAATAGGACGCGCGTGATCATTTCGTCGCCGAGCGATTACCGAGAAGCCGCAAGGCGCAAGCTGCCGCCCTTCCTGTTCCATTACATCGACGGCGGTGCCTATGCCGAGCAGACGCTGCGCCGCAACGTCGAGGACTGGCAGGCCGTCGCCCTGCGCCAGCGTGTGTTGCAGGACATGACGAGCCTCAGCTTGGAGACCCGGCTGTTTGACGAGACCCTGCGCCTTCCCGTCATTCTGGGGCCTGTCGGCCTGACCGGCATGTACGCCCGCCGCGGCGAGGTTCAGGCGGCCAGGGCGGCGGCGTCGCGCGGCGTGCCGTTCACCATGTCCACCGTCTCGGTCTGCGCCATCGAGGATGTCGCGCCGGTCATCGACCGGCCCATGTGGTTCCAGCTCTACGTCCTGAAGGATCGGGGCTTCATGAGGAGCGCGCTGGAGCGAGCCAGGGCGGCCGGGGTGAAAACCTTGGTCTTCACCGTCGACATGCCCACCCCCGGCGCCCGCTATCGCGACGCCCATTCGGGCATGAGCGGCCCGAACGCCGAGATCCGCCGCATGGTCCAGGCGATGACCCATCCGGCCTGGGCCTGGGACGTCGGAGTGCGCGGCAAGCCGCACGATCTGGGCAATGTCTCGGCCTATTTGGGCAAGCCGACGGGTCTCGCCGACTATATCGGCTGGCTGGCCAACAACTTCGATCCGTCGATTTCGTGGAGGGACCTGCAGTGGATCCGCGATTTCTGGGACGGGCCGATGATCATCAAGGGCATCCTGGATCCACAGGACGCCCGCGACGCCGTCAGCTTCGGTGCAGACGGCATCGTGGTGTCGAACCACGGCGGGCGTCAGTTGGATGGTGTGCTTTCGTCGGCCCGGGCCCTGCCAGCCATCGCCGACGCGGTGCAGGGCGAGCTGAAGATTCTGGTGGATTCCGGCATCCGCAACGGTCTGGACGTGGTTCGCGCCATCGCCCTGGGCGCCGACGCGGTCCTCCTGGGCCGGGCCTTCATCTACGCCTTGGCGGCGAACGGTCAGTCAGGCGTAGAAGACCTGCTGGACCTGTTCGAAAAGGAAATGCGCGTCGCCATGACCCTGACCGGGGCCAAGTCGGTCGCGGGCATGACCCGCGAGATGCTGGCGATCTGATCCGCGTCAGACCGCCAGCCGTTTCTCAGCGATAGGGCGTCAGGTCGATGGCGTCGGCCATGGCGCGGAAGCCTGCATCATTGGGGTGCAGATGGTCGCCGCTGTCATAGGCGGGGGCCAATTTCAGCGGCTCGGCCGGGGCGCGCATCACGGCGTCGAAATCGATGACGCCGTCGGCCTCTGTGTTGGAACGAATCCAAGCGTTGACGACCTGGCGGATTGCCTCGCCCTGTTCAGACCAGTAGTTCGCGTCCTTGAACGGCAGGATGGTCGCCAGCCTGATCTTCAGGCCGGCGGCATGGGCGCGAACGATCATTTGGCGGTAGCCGGCGATCAGGTCGGCTGGTGTCGGCGTTTGTGGATCGCGGTCGCGCCAAGCCATGCCGAAGTCGTTGACGCCTTCCAGAACGATCACATCGGTCACGCCAGGCACGGCCAGAACGTCGCGGTCGAACCGCGCCAGGGCGGCGACGCCCAAACCCGGCTTGGGCTTCAGAATGCGGTTGCCGGAAATTCCGGCGTTGGCCACCGCGACTGAGGTCAGATCGGCGGCCTGAAGCCGGGCCGCCAGTAGGTCAGGCCAGCGTCGGTCGGCGTCGTGCGTGCCGTTGGCGCCGTCTGTGATGGAGTCGCCCAGGGTGACGATGACCCGCGTTGGCTCGGCACGCTCCACATCTATGCCCGAGATCAGGACACGCTGAGTGACCAGCACCGGGTCCGTCAGTTCGGCCGCCGCTGTCTGGTCGCCCGGCGCGATCCAGCCGGACGAGAGGCCCAGCAGGTGGATGGTCGGCTCGGCTATCTCGTCCGGCAGATAAAGGCTGATCGACAGGCGGCTAAGCGCGGGCAGGGCCAGATCGACCGGATCGCTGAGCAGGGGCGCCTCCGGGGCCAGCAGGGCACCGGCCGCGCCGTCGAAGGTCAGGTCGCGCGCCGTGCCGGGCACGGGCTTTCCATCGGCGGCCAGTTGCACGATTCGCACCCGTCCGATCCGAGCGGCGGTCGGGCCGTATTCATTGGTCAGTCGCAGGCGGAACCGTTCGCCGCCCGCGCTGACGCGGACCACTTGGCGCACGGTGACGTCCTTCAGCGTCGGCGGGCGGCGGTCGGGCGCGGCGCCCAAGGGCGAGGCGTTCCAACTTCTCGCCCAATGGGTTTCGGCATTGGCGCAGGGCGCCAAGCCCGTCTGCGCCAAGGCGGCCAGGGCCAGCGTTAGGATCAGGGCGTGCTTCTTCATCGGCTTCCTCGGACTAGGCGACGGTCCAGACCGAGAAGTCTCGGACGGTCATATGATTCCAGGTGGTGCGCAGCCCGAACCAGCCGCGCCGATAGGGGGCCGGGTCGTCCAAGGCGAACATGCGCCTGTCGTCGCGCCAGTATTCGATGCGCGACCCGTCCGCGATCAGGCGAATGCGATACGGCCGGTTGGCCGCGATCAGGTCGTCGTGCGCCGACAGATCGTGCTGGGGCAGCAGCGGCCGTTCTCCGTTTCCGACATAGCGGCGGAAACGCGAAGAAGTGTTCGAATTGCCCCCAAGCCCGACATAGTAGGTCCGCAGCATGTCATAGTCGGCGAAGGCTCCCGACCGGGGCCGTGCCGGAAGGTCGCCTGCACTGCGTGGATCGTCGGCCATCCAGAAGCAGTTCAGGTCGCTGACTCTATCATGTGAGCCGCCGCCCGACACGGCTTGGGGCGTGAAACGGATTTCGACCGGCGATGTCAGTTCTGGCCGGAACCAGGCGGTGGCTCCCTTGGGCACGTCGAAGGTCATTACCCCGTCGGCGGCGCTCACCGTTCCCTGTCCCTGTTCCAACTCAACCAGCCATTGGTCCAGGCCGTGACGAAATTCGTCGGCGTAAAGACACCTTGGGCCGGACCGGGGCAGGGCAGCGCATCCGGCTAGACCGGCGGCGCCGAGCAGAACTCTGCGTCTATTCGCGCTCAATGCCCGCTTTCCGCAGGCTGGGCTGTCTTGAACGCGAAACTGGGGTGCGACGGCTGGTTATAGGCCGAGTTTTGCCCCGACACCTGTGACCGATATTGCGCATCGTGCATCAGAGTGACGTGGCGGATGGCGGTCGGATGCGGGGTCACATAGATGCGCAGCGCCGAGTTGTCGGCCGTGCGCCAGATCACCTCTTCACGCCAGTCGCCCAGGATGTCGGCGACCAGAACCGGATTGGCCTTGGTGCCGTTGTTGGAGGCTGCGCCCTCGGCGCTCAGCAGGGGGACGGACCGCTGGTTCTCCCAGTCCCATTTGAAGATCCGCGTGCCGTCCAGCAGTTCGCGCAGGGCGTCACCGTCCCACCAGATGGCGAAGTTCATCTGCTGCGGGTGGGTGGGGGAGATGACCCGGCCGTCTGCCGAATACAGGTCGTTGCTGTTCGACGCCCAGACCTCGGCCCCCGGATAGCGGGGGTCGATGTCGATGGCGACGCCGCGCCCGACATCCTGCTGTCCGGGCGTGCGCCAGAGGATTTCGCCGGTGCTGGCGTCGACCATGGCCGACCCGACGCCGCCATTGCCGACGACGTTTTCGTGCACCCCGAACTTCTCGAGCCCCGGTCGGGTCGGATCCAGGTCGCCGACATGCATCGCGTCGCCATGGCCCAGCCGCGTGGTCCACAGCGGCGTTCCGTCGTCGTCCAGCGCCATGGCGCCGTAAATGATTTCCTGTCGGCCATCGCCGTCCACGTCGGCGACGCTGAACTGGTGATTGCCCTGACCGGCGTAGCCTTCGGGCGCCGTGTCGCTGTCGAACACCCAGCGTTGGCTCAGCCGTCCGTCGCGCCAGTCCCAGGCGGCGACCACGGTGCGCCCGTAATAGCCGCGCGCCATGACGATGCTGGGCAGGCGCCCGTCCAGATCGGCCGCGCCGCCCAGATACCGCTCGGACCGATTGCCATAGCCGTCGCCCCAGATGGCCGCCATCTCTTCCGATGTCGCGTCATCGCCCGCCCGACCGCGCGAGGGGACATAGGGCGCACTGGCCAGGGCTGCGCCGGTGCGGCCGTCGAAGACGGTGATGAACTCCGGCCCTGACAGGATGCGGCCGACCAGACCGGCCGCCAGGCTTCCGTCCGGTTTGCGCTCGGCGCCCGTTCGGTCATGGCTGGGGATTTCGCCGCCGTCTTCGCGCCAGTCGGCTTCGGCGTCGCCGATCGCCCGGCCGGCGCCGTCGATCGTGCCGTCCGCAGTCTTCAGAGCGACCTCGGCCCGTCCGTCGCCGTCGAAGTCTTGAACGACCATCTGGGTGTAGTGGGCGCCCGAACGGATGTTGCGGCCAAGGTCGATGCGCCACAGCCGCCGTCCATCCAGCCTATAGGCGTCGATCAGCGTCGGACCGGTGAAGCCGGCGAAGGCGTTATCCTTGGCGTTGGTCGGCTGCCATTTCAGGATGATTTCATAGCGCCCGTCGCCATCCAGATCGCCGACCGTCCCGTCGTTGGCCTGGTATTCATAAGCCACGCCGTCCGGCGTAATGCCGCCTGCGGGACGATCCAGCGGAATGCTCAGATAGCCGTCGGGCAAGTTCAGCGCGTCCGACGGCTTTTGGTCATCCACACGGCGCACCGCATAGCGCGCCTGCGGGTCATAGTTCACACCGTGCCAGTTCGTCGCATCAGCAGCGCCTGTGCTGTCTATCTTAACGCCATTCCTGAACACTTCGAAGCGGGTGTCCGGAGCGTCCGTCGCCAGCAGTCGCCATTGAAGCAACGTTCCCCCGTCATGGGCCTCAATGCTGACGAGGGAACGATCCAACCGCTCCAAGTACGGAACTTCAGCATGGGCGAACGCCGGGGCCACCAAGAAACTGACGCTCGTAAGCGCCATCAATCCGCGAAGTCGTGCTCTGCAAAACAAACCGACTGCTTCCTGTAAATCAAGCGCCCATATTTTGGGACCAGATTTCAGAATATACGAACTGCCCGCTTCATCAAGTCGTTTGAGGCTGTCACGAGAGGAAGTGACGCTTCGACGAAGGCGCTCTCCGCGACCAGCATCGAAGACAATCGGCCATTTTTTTTTGAAGTCAAACGGAGCATATCGCCTTCGGTCGTAAGCGACCTTCTGGCCGCGGTGGTAATAGGTTCGCACCTTCACGCCACACTAGAATGGCGTGGTGATCGATCGGCGCGCCTTGCAGCAACCAGGGCCTTAAGCAGTCGGTGGCGATGTGGCCATGCCGCGCCATTTGGGCATCAAGTGCGGAATGGAAGTCGCCCGGATCCTGAAAGAGATCACAAAAGAGTTCTGGATGGATGATAAATTGGGTCGGGACGACGCTCCTCCGGGTGCGGGGGGGTTAGTCGATATTGGGGTAGGCAAGACTGGCTCCGAGAGCGCGGCGCCCAAAAACGCGGCGACACTGTCTAGACTACCGAACGGCCTTGCGCCTGCGGCGGGCTCATAAACTTCTCAGGATGAGTAGCGCAGGCGCTGGCGCGTAGGGGAGCAGCGGGTCGGACTCTATCGCCGCTCGATTGGCCACTTCATGAACGCCAGAACCCAAAGTCCGACGACATTTACGAGGGGATAAGAGCGCCGACGACCCACCATCCCGGAAACCCGACCCGTCTGAGAATACGCGCTGCTGGGTAGCCCAAAACGAAAAGCGCGATACCAACGATAAGCCAATGCCAGATGCTGAAGCTGGCCACGTCACCTCCTTGAACGGAATGACACTTACGGCGATCTCGCTGGAGTGCAATTTTAGAACCGGGCGGGAAGCGGATTCATCCGTTCGGGAAACGGGCAAATGAGGGAAGATCGTGGATGGTCTCGACCCATTCAACGCGTTCGGCTGCCTTCCCTGAATCGGACGATGCGGGCTTTCAAAACGGCCTCTTGCACACTTAGCCCAGGGTGTCTGGAGGCGACTTCTGGCTTTGTTTCTGCTATGGAATTTCATGACATTGGAGTTGACCGGTATTGCCGGCTGTTTCCGTCATCTGGTGACCATATGGTGACCAATTGCCGCTGAGTTTTGCCCCAAAGGAAAAAAGATCAGCATTATGAGGATGATAAGGCAAGAATAGGCGGTATTGAATATCCTTTATTGGGACATCGAGCTGGAGCCCTAGGGGCGCAGGACGGCGACGCCCGGGCGGCTGGTTTCGACGCGGCGACGGCGCAGGCGGCGATCCAGCCGATCGATCTCGGCCAGGGTCATGTCCGGATGGCGGCGGAAGGCTTGGCGCAACTGTTCGATCCGGCCGGGCGCCCAGGCGGCGGCGACGCCGGCCGCACCCGCCAGGAAATCGATGATCGAGACGCTGCGGCCGGTCAGGGCCTGAAGCAGTTCCGCCCCGAAGGCGGCGGCGATGACATAGAGGGCCAGGTCGTCGCGGCGCTGGTTCGGCGCGATCAGGAACAGGCCGCTGGCCACGCCATAGAAGGCGATGACGTGGGCGGCCTTGTCGTTCAGGCCGAAGACCTGTTCCAGACCCTGGAACGGTCCCAACATCAGGATGGCCATGCCCAGCGCCGCCAGGGCAAAGCCGAGGCGGGCGGCCATGACGATGCGGCGGGGCGTGAGCATGAGGCGGGTGTCCGTGACCTTGATCCGCCGTCATCCTGCATCGCCATCCGCCAAGATGCGGTGAAGCGACGTGCTGAACGCTTTACGAACAGACTATCGCAGGATCGCCCAATCCAGGGCGTGGACACGGTCTCGTCCCAAGGCGGCGGCCAGCGGCGGGGTGGCGAAAAGGTCGGCGATGGCGGGATCGCGCACGTTCAGCCCGCCGGTGAAGGCGCCGAAGGCGGGCAGGACGATGCGCGATCCGTCGGTGACGAAGCAAGGACGGCGCACGCCGCGTCCATAGGCGGCGACCTTGGCAGCGGGGTGCAGGTGGCCTGCGACCTCGCCGCGCCGGTCGTCGTCGGCGCTCAGCGCCTCCGGTTCGTGGGTCAGACGCAGCGCGCCGAGCATCATGTCGCCGACGATCCGGCCGGGCAGGCGGGACGCCGTGTCCGCATCGCGAGCGAGCGCCTCGCGGTCGTGATTGCCTTCCAGCCACAGCCAGTCGCGCCCCGCCGCCAGACGGTCCAGACGCGCCCGGTCGTCGGCCGCCATACGGGGAATGGCCTTGGTGTCATGGAAGCTGTCGCCCAGCAGCACGACTACGGCCGGGTTCAGCTCGACGATCTCGGCTTCCAGCCTGTCCAGCGTGGCGCGGCTGTCATAGGGCGGCAGAAGCTGGCCGCGCATGGCGAAGGCAGAGCCCTTTTCCAGATGCAGGTCCGCGACGATCAGGGCGCCGTAGGCCGGAACCCACATCGCTCCGGAACAGCGCAGCACGCAGGCCTCTCCCGCGATCCGCACGCTCAGCGAACCGCAAATCTTGCGGGCCGGGGACAGGGTCTGGCGCAGGGCGGCGTTCATGCGGCGGCTTCTGGCTCGGCGTCGTCCATGACCTCGGCGATCAGCAGGTCGGCGCTTTCGTCCAAGATCATTTCGGCGGCGTCTCCGCTGACCCGCTCGCGTCCGATCTGGACCAGCACGGGCACGCAGAAGGGCGAGGCGCGGCTCAGGGATTGGTGACGAATACGTCCCTCGATCCGCGCCAGCATCTGGCCCAGGCGCGCCACGTCCAGCAGGCCGGAGGCGGCGTCGGCGCGGGCGGTTTTCAGCAGCAGATGGTCAGGTTGGTGGCGGCGCAGCACGTCGTAGATCAGGTCGGTGGAGAAGGTCACCTGCCGGCCGGTCTTTTCGGCGCCGGGCTGGCGGCGTTCGATCAAGCCCGAGATCAGGGCGCAATTGCGGAAGGAGCGCTTCATCATGAAGCTTTCCTCCAGCCAGGCTTCCAGATCGTCACCCAGCATGTCCGGCTGGAACAGGGCGTCCAGATCGATCGTGTCCATCGGCTTGATCGACCAGATCGCCAGCGAATAGTCGGTCACGACAAAGCCCAGCGGCCCGACGCCCATCCGGTCCAGCCGCCGGGTCAGCAGCATGCACAGGGTGGTGTGGGCCAGATTGCCCTCGAACGGATAGGCCACCAGGAAATGCCGGCTGCCGCGCGGAAAGGTTTCGACCAGCATGGATTCGGCGTCGGGAATGACGGACCGAGCTTCCTGCAACTCCAGCCATTCCTGAACGTCGGGCGGCAGGACACGCCAGTGGTCGCGGTCGTGGATCATCGTCCGCACCCGGTCGGCCAACGAGGTCGACAGCGGGAACTTCGATCCGCCCCACGATGGGATCTTGGGGTCGCTGTCATTGGCGTGGGTGACCAGGGCGTCGGTCCCGGTGATGCCCTGAAACGCCCAGGTCTGGCCGGCGAACTGGAAGGTGTCGCCGGGCGTCAGCTGTTCGAAATACCATTCTTCGGCCTCGCCGACCTTGCGGCCGCCGATCAGCTGGCGCGAGGCGCCGCCGCGACGGCTGGCGACGCGGACATTCAGCGTGCCGGCTGAGACAATGGCGCCGACGTTCATGCGGTGGCGCTGGGCGATATGCTGGTTGCGGACCTTCCAGCGGCCGTCTTGCGTGCGCACGATGCGCGCGAACCGGTCGTAGGTGCGCAGCGCATAGCCGCCCGTGGCGACGAAATCGACCACCTCCTCGAACTGCTCCCACGTCAGGTCGCGATAGGGGCCGCAGCCGGTGATCTCGTCATACAGGACCTGCATATCGAACGGCTCGGAACAGGCGACGCCCATGACGTGCTGGGCCAGGGTGTCGAGCGTGCCGATGTGGACCGGCTCCCAGTCGAAGGCGTTGTCGGCGACGGCCTCGCGCGCCGCCTGGCACTCCAGCATCTCGAACCGGCTGGCGGGCACCAGAAGCGCACGCGACGGCTCGTCCAGCCGGTGGTTGGCGCGGCCGATCCGCTGGACCAGGCGGCTGGAGCCCTTGGGCGCCGCCATCTGGATGACCAGATCCACGTCGCCCCAGTCGATGCCCAGATCCAGCGTCGAGGTGCAGACCACGGCCCTGAGATCGCCGCGCGCCATGGCCGCCTCGATCTTGCGTCGCTGCTCGGCCGCCAGCGAGCCGTGATGCAGGCCGATGGGCAGGTTCTCGTCGTTGATGGCCCACAGCTGCTGGAACACGAACTCCGATTGCCAGCGGGTGTTGACGAAGATCAGGGCCAGGGTCGAACGCTGGATGGCGGCATAGACCTCCGGGATCGCGTGCTGTCCCGTGTGGCCCGCCCAGGGCACCCTGCCTTCGGAAATCAGCACGTCGATGACCGCTGGTGCGCCGGGGTCGCCGCGGACCAAGGCCACCGCGTCAAGAGCCCCTCCACCGCCTTTGGCGGTCCCCCTCCCCATGGCATGGGGAGGAGACAGGTCGGCCAGCGTCTCCTCCCCGCTTTGCGGGGAGGGGGACCGCGAAGCGGTGGAGGGGTTCTTCGTCTCCGCATCGCCCGGCGCCAACCACCCCCGGATCAGATCGGGATCCTCGATGGTCGCGCTCAGACCCACCCGGCGCATGTCGGGTGCGAAGCTCTGCAAGCGGCCCAGCCCGAGCGACAGCAGGTCCCCCCGCTTGCCGCTCCAGATCGCGTGCACCTCGTCCAGCACCACGCACTTCAGATCGGCGAAATAGGAACGCGCGCCTTCCCAGGCGCAGAACAGGGCCAACTGCTCGGGCGTGGTCAGCAGGATGTCGGGCGGAAAATCACGCTGTCGCTGGCGCTTGGATTGTTTGGTGTCGCCGGTGCGCGTCTCGACATGGATGTTCAGCCCGATCTCGCGGATCGGCGTCATCAGATTGCGCTCGACGTCCGTGGTCAGGGCCTTCAGCGGCGACAGATAAAGCGTATGCACCCCCGACCCAGGCCCGGTCGCCGGCTTCGGTCCGCGCTCGGCCAGGTCGATCAGGCTGGGCAAAAACCCCGCCAGCGTCTTGCCGCCGCCGGTGGGCGCGACCAGCAGGGCGTGGCTGCCGGCCTCCCCCGCCGCGACCATCTCCAGCTGATGCCGCCGGGGCGCCCAGCCGCGCGCCGCGAACCAGTCGGCGAACAGGGGCGGAAGCGTTGCGGGAGCGGCGGCGGTCGTCACGGACGGGATATAGCATGTTCCCGTTCCGTTTCAGCCCCAGGCTCGCTATCTATCGGACGTGTCCGACGAATCCGTCATTTCCGAAATCCGCCTGACCGGCGCCCAGCCGTGGGCGAACTTGCCGCCAGCGCTCGCCACGCCGCCGGGCGCAGGTGCGGTGTGCGACGAGGCGGGGGCCAGGAAGATCGGGCGCGGGGCGGCCGAGGGGTTCTTCAGCACCGGGCCGGTGATGGTGGCGCATGCGTCGCTGACGGCGCGCCGGTTGGGGCTGACGCCGCCGCCGCGATCGACTGAGTTGATGGATGTGCTGGAGCTTTACGCCTTCGTGCGGCCGGCGCGCTTTTGTGCGCCGTCGCCGACGGGGCTGGCGCTTTCGCTAGGGCTGGCCGAGCCGAAGTCGGCGGAAGACCAGGCGGCGGCCCTGCGTGAGGCGGCGGGGCTGCTGCTGCGCGAACTGGCCGATCCGGCCTATGCCGAGCGCGAGGCGGCCTATGTCCTGGCGCTGACGATGCAGCGGGCGGGCTGGGCCTGGGGCGAGCGGGTCGTTCAGGCGCTGGAGGCCGGCGGCGTACGGGCGCGCCAGCATCGCGGGTCGGGGATGGATGTCTGGTCGCGGCTGACCGAATGGGAGGACGAGGCGCCGCGCGGCGAGGCGGGATCGGCGCCGGTCGACAGCGAGAGCGCCCGCATCCGGCTGGAGAAACTGCTTCAGGCCTCGGGGCTGGACGAGACGCGGCCGACGCAGTCCGATTACGCCGCCGAAGCCGCCTTCGCCTTTTCGCCGAGGAACGAAGAGGGTCGGCCCCGCATGCTGCTGGCCGAGGCGGGGACCGGCACGGGCAAGACCCTCGGCTATCTGGCGCCTGCCTCCCTGTGGGCCGAGCGGAACCAGGGGGCGGCCTGGATCTCGACCTATACCCGCGCGCTGCAACGTCAGATCGACCGCGAGAGCCATTCGCTGTGGCCCGATCCGGCCGAGCGCAAGAAGAAGGCGGTGATCCGCAAGGGGCGCGAGAACTATCTGTGCGTCCTTAATTTGCAGGACATGGTGCAGGCGGCCCAGCTGGGGAATGGCGACCTGATCGGCCTGGCGCTGGCCGGGCGTTGGGCCCTGCATACCCGCGACGGCGACATGACGGGCGGGGACTTTCCTGGCTGGCTGCCCGGCCTGTTCGCCATGCCGGCGGCCCATGCGGCGGGAGCGGCCAATCTGGTGGATCGGCGCGGCGAGTGCGTCCACGCCGCCTGTCCCCACTACCGCGCCTGTTTCGTCGAAAAGACCATCCGCGCCAGCCGCCGCGCGGACCTGGTCATCGCCAACCACGCCCTCGTTTTGACCCAGGCCGCGTTCGACGGGGCGCGCTCGGCGCGGGGCCAGAAGCAGGACGGTGAGACGGCGGCGCTGAAGCGGATCGTCTTCGACGAGGGCCACCACCTGTTCGACGCCGCCGACAGCGCCTTTTCCGCCTGTTTGTCGGGCCAGGAGGCGGCCGAGCTGCGCCGCTGGATCCGGGGGCCTGAGGGGCGGGGGCGTCGCGGTCGGGGGCTGGAACAGCGGCTGGGCGACATGGTCAACGACAATGAGGCGGCGATGAAGGCGCTGCAGGACGCCATCCGCGCCTCCGCCGCCCTGCCGGGGGAAGGCGTGTCGGGCCGCGTCGCGCCGGCCTCGGGCGAGGTCAATCCGATCGGCCCGATCGAGGCGTTCCTGGCCGCCGCCCTGGACCAGCTGCGCGCCCGCACGGCGGAGACCAACAGCAATGGCGGATTCGGGGGCGGGCCCGAGTTCGGCATGGAGTGCGCGCTGAAGCCGGTGACTGATCCCGTCGCCGAAACGGCGCGCGCGGCCGCCCAGGCCCTGGCCGCCATCGAGGCGCCGCTGTTGGCCCTGTCGCGGCATCTGGAGGACATCCTCGACGACGAAGCGGCCGAGTTGGACGGATCGCAACGGTCGCGGATCGAGGGGGCGCTGCGCGGGCTGGATCGGCGCGCGCGCATGACTCTGCCGGGGTGGCGGTCGATGTTGGCGGCGCTGGAGGACGGCGGCGATCAGCCCGATCCCGACTTCGTCGATTGGCTGTCGGCCGAGACGGCGTTCGGCCGCATCCACGACGTGGCGCTGCGTCGCCACTGGATCGACCCGACGGTTCCGCTGGAGGCCGCCGTGATCGTGCCGTCGCACGGGGTGCTGGTGACCTCCGCCACCCTGTCCGATCCCCTACAGGAAGACCCGTTCGACCTGGCGCGGCTGCGGACCGGCTCGGCGCGTCTGATCGAACCGCCTCGCACCCTGAAGGTCGAGAGCCCGTTCGACTATGCCGCCAACAGCCGGGTCATCGTCGTCAACGACCTGGTCAAGGACGATCCGCGCCAGACGGCGGCCGCGATGCGCGAACTGTTCCTGGCGGCGGGCGGCGGGGGCCTGGGCCTGTTCACCGCCATTCGCCGGCTGAAGGCGGTCTATGAGCGGCTGGGGCCGGATCTGGCGCGATCGGGCGTGCCGCTCTATGCCCAGCACGTCGATCCGCTGGAGGTGGGGGCGCTGGTGGATATGTTCCGGGTCGAGGAGAATTCCTGCCTTTTGGGCACCGACGCCGTGCGCGACGGGGTTGACGTGCCGGGACGGTCGCTGCGGGTGCTGGCCTTCGACCGTGTGCCGTGGCCTCGCCCTGACTTGCTGCACAAGGCGCGGCGCGAGCGGTTGGGAGGCAAGGGCTATGACGATGCCTTGGCCCGCGCCCGCATCGCCCAGGCGTTCGGCCGGCTGATCCGGCGCGGCGACGATAAGGGGGTGTTTCTGATGCTGGACGCCGCCACCCCCACCCGCCTGTTCGCCAGCCTGCCGCCGGGAACCGAGGTCCAGCGCATGGGCCTGGCCGATGCGGTCGAACTGACCCGCAGCTTCTTGAACCCCGAGACGACGTAGGATGTCCAAGACCACGCCCGCGACCGTCGCCCTGACCAAGGCCGGCGTCGCCTTCGCTCTGTTTCCCTACGACTATGATCCCGACGCGCCGCGCGTGGGATTGCAGGCCGCCGAGGCGCTGGGCGTGGCGCCAGAGCAGGTGTTCAAGACCCTGATGGTATTGGTCGACGGGGCCCCGGCCTGCGTCATCGTGCCGTCCGACTGCGAGGTCAGCATGAAGAAGCTGGCGGCGGTGCTGGGGGCTAAGTCGGCCCAGATGATGAAGCCGGCCGACGCCGAACGGCTGACCGGCTACAAGGTCGGCGGGGTCAGCCCGTTCGGCCAGCGAAAGGCCGTGCCCACCGCGATTGACGAAACCGCCATCCTGTTCGATCAGGTCCTGATCAACGGCGGTCAGCGGGGGCTTCTGCTGGGCCTGGCGCCGGAGGATGCGCGGCGGGCGGCGAAGCGGTGCTGGCTGACCTGACCGCCTAGAAGGGCGAGGTGCGGCGCGCTATAGGTCCGGCATGACCGACGCCTCGACGACCAAGCGACACAGCCGCAAGGGCCTGTATGCGCCCTTCATCCTGGTGCTGATCGCGCTGGCGGCCTGGACCGGATGGTGGATCTTCCTGACGCGCCAGATCGATACGCGGCTGGAGGCCCAGGTCCAGACCCTGCGTCAGGACGGCTGGGCGATCCGCTTCGCCGACAAATCCATCAACGGCTGGCCGTTTCGCACCCATGTGGCGTTGACGAACCTGGTCGTTCAGGCGCCGTCGGGCCATGCGATCAAGGCGACCGAACTGACCGCGGAGGCCAACGCCTATCAGCCGACCAAATGGGTGGTGGTGGCTCCGCAAGGCCTGATGCTGACCCGCGCCGACAAGGGTGAGGTCGCGGTCAAGGGCGACGCCATCCGCATGAGCGCCAGCGGCATCGATCAGCGCTGGCCCAACCTGGCGCTGGAGATGGTCAATCCGGTCTTCACGGCTCAGACCGGCGCCGAACCCTTCCCCATCGCCCGCGCCGCGCGGATCGAATTCTATGCTCGGCCGCATCTGGAGGGCTCGACCGCGCCGACCGACGCCGTCGATGTCATGTTTCGTCTGGTGGACGGGCAGGGGAGGGCGGACGGCCCAGTCGAAGGCTTCGCCCAGGACGGCCGCCTGACGACCCAGCTGGAGGCCGAGATCGGCCAGGCGAGCCTGCTGAAGACCGGCGGCGATGCGGCGGGTGTCTTCTCCGCCTGGACAAAGGCGGGCGGGACGTTCCGCAATGTGCGCGGCGATCTGCAGGCGGGCGACAGCCGTGCGACCCTCTCCAGCGACGTGTTGAGAGCCGATGCGAACGGCCGGCTGACCGGTCAGGTCCAGCTTCAGGCGCAAAAGCCTCTGCCCGCCCTGGCCGGCCTGATGGCGACGCGTCAGGGGCCGGTCAACCGGATCGGCGCGGCCGGGGCCGCCGCTGCAGCGGGCGCGGCCGAGGCGACCGGACAGGAGCAACTGCCGCTGACGCTGGTCTTCCGCGACGGCCGCACCTGGCTCGGCCCCTTCCCGCTGGCCCCGGCGCCCAAGCTGTTCTGATGGCCCTGCTGGACGAACCCGAAGCCGACGACGCCCTGCTGGCGCTGGATCGCGCTCTGGTCGAGGCGGTGCGGGCGCGGGTCGTCGCCGGTCCGCGCGACCGAGCCGACGCCTCGGCCATCGCCCTGCGTCAACTGCTGGACGGCGCCTCGGCGGATGAGGCTGCGGCGGTCAAGGCGGTGTGGGGCCGGATCGAGGTGGCGACCGGACCCGCGCTGGTCGTCTGCGGCGGCGTGGCCCAGGCCCTGGCGACAGACCGCTATGGGCTGCGGTCGCGGCCCCTGTCCGCCGACGAGGCGTTGAAGGCGGCAGAGGCCGGCTCGCGCGCCGTGATCGACCTTTCGCCCGACCGGCCGTGGTGGGGCCGCCTGCTGGCGCGGCCCGAACTGAAGATCGTCGCCGCCCTGCCGGATGACCGGCGCGGCCGGCCACAAGCCTTCGTCGTGTCCAAAGAGATGTCCGGCCCCACGGGCGACGACCGCAGCTTCTGGGTCACCGACAGCGGCTGGTCCGAAACCAAGATCGTGGACGCTCTTGGCGACGCGGGACTGGTCGCCGATCCGCTGGCGGCGGCGGGCGGGTTGAAGCTGTTCATGCTGACGGGCTATGTGCAGGTCGACGACGGGCGGCTGAAGAGCGCGCCCGGGCGAATGAGCGGCGTGATCGGCGCCGCCCCCATCTTCTGATATCAAGGCTTTCCATGACCGACGCGACCGCGACACACGGCCCTGCCCCCAAGCCCGGCATCCTCGACATCGCCCCCTATGTCGGCGGCAAGTCGTCCATCGCCGGCGTCGCCGAACCGATGAAGCTGTCGTCCAACGAGAACATGCTGGGCGCGGGCGAAAAGGCGCGGGCGGCCTATGAGGCGGCGGTCAAGAACATCCACATCTATCCCGACGGCCGGGCGACCAAGCTGCGGAATGCGGTGTCGGAACTGCACGGACTGGAGCCCGAGCGGCTGATCTTCGGCAATGGCTCGGACGAGGTCTTCGCCCTGTTGAACCAGACCTATCTGACGGCGGGCGACAACATCGTCTGCGGCCAGTACGGTTTCCTCGCCTACCGCATCAGCGCCCTGGGCTGCGAAGCCCAGGTGAAGCTGGCGCCCGAGCCCGACTTCAAGGCCGAGGTCGATGCGCTCCTTGCCCAGGTCGATGACCGGACCAGGATCGTCTACGTCTCCAATCCGTCAAACCCGACCGGCAGCTACAATACGGGCGAGGAAATTCGCCGCCTGCACGCCGCCCTGCCGGCCCACATCATCCTGGTCGTGGACGAGGCCTATGCGGAATATGTGACCGAGGCCGACTGGGAGACCGCCTTCCCGCTGGCCAAGGACGCCGAGAACATCGTCGTCACCCGCACCTTCTCCAAGATCCACGGCCTGGGCGGTTTGCGCATCGGTTTCGGCTACGCGCCGCTGAAGGTCGCCGAGGCTATCGACCGCATCCGTCTGCCGTTCAACGTCTCGGTGCCGGGGCTTGAGGCCGCAACGGCCGCCCTGTCGGACGAAGCGCACCAGACGGCGTCGCGCGATCTGATCTCGAACTGGAAGCCGCGCCTGACCCAGGCGCTGCGCGGCTTTGGGCTGAACGTCCTGCCCAGCGCCGGCAACTTCGTGCTGGTGCTGTTCGACGGCCCCGAGCGCGCCGCCGCCGCCAACGACTATCTGAACACCAAGGGCATCATCGTCCGCCCCGTCGGCGGCTATGGCCTGCCCCAGGCCCTGCGCATCACCATCGGCACCGAAGACCAGAACCGCGCCGTCATCGACGCGCTGAGCGAGTTCGCGGCTACCTGATCAAAGGGGAAAAAGCGGCGGCCGCATTCGCAGCCGCGGCCCTGCTATCAGCCGCCGAAGCGACGGGCGATGAAGACGCCGGTGCGGACGGCGTCGTCGCTTTGCGACAGGGGGCTGTCGGCCACGTCGCCCAGGCGGCGCTCGTAGTTGAGCAAGGCTCCGGCGCCCCATTCGTCGCCGATCGGGACCAGCAGGACCAGGCTGGCGCCCGCGCCCTGCAGACCGCCGCCGGGGGAATAGGCTCTGATGCTGTTGGCGGCCGCCTCGGCCGTGCTGACGCCGTAGTAGGCGTCGGCCAGTTTGGAATCGCCGCCGCGCACATAGACCGAGGCGTTCAGAAGGCCGACCGACGTCACGCGCTGATGGCCGATCGAGGCGTAGTATTCCGTGCCCTCGCTGACGTCGGACACGTCGCGGCTGATCCGACCGCCGACCACCACATTCCCGGGCAGACGCTTGTAGGCATAGGCGGCCAGGTCGGCGCCGAAGCCCGGACGATCTAGCGTCAGGCCTTCGATATCATCGGCCGAGAAGCGTGGGCGCAGTTGAAGGCCGGCGCGGAAGTCGTCGGTCTTGATCGCGTTCCAGCCCAGGCCGTCGATCGGATTGAGATAAACCAAGTCGCGATAATTGGCCGAAACCCACGGGGCGACCGTTGTCTTGGAGCCAGTGTCGCCGTTGGAATCGTTGCGATAAAGGACGCCCGCGCCGAGATCGACGGTCCAGTTCTGGGGGGCGGGCCTGATCTGCTCGTAGGGTTGCGACTGGGCCAGGGCGGAGCCGGCGACGGCGGCGAAGGCGACGGAGAGCAGAAGGGGGCGAAGCATCGGGCGTTTCCATGGGTGGCGCCCGAGCGGGGAGGTCAGGCCGGTTCAGAATGCGCAAGCTGGGCCTTTGGCTCCAGCAGCGCCAACGACGCCGTCTCTATGCGACTTTCCAGCAACGCCATCATCGCGCCGCGCTTCAGCTGGGCCGGGATCGGCTCAAGAAATTCGAAAACGACCGTGCCGGGATACCGGCGGAAGCCGTGTGCCGGCCAGTGGACGCCGGAGTTGGTGGCGACGGGCCAGCAGGGGCCTTCCAGATCGCGATAGATGGCGGCGACGCCGGGCTTGTAGTCGCCCGGCACGCCCGGATCGTTGCGCGTGCCCTCGGGGAAGATGACGATCTGGCGGCCTTCGGACAGGCGGTCGCGCGCCTGTCGCGTCATGTCCTTCAGCGCCTTGGCATGGCCCGCGCGATCCACGGCGATCATCTTAGCCTTCCAGGCGAACCAGCCGAAGAAAGGCAGGGGCATCAGCTCCTTCTTCATCACGAAACAGGCGTCGGGCAGGACGGCCAGCAGGGCCACGATGTCCAGCATCCCCTGGTGTTTGGACGCGATCAGGGCGGCGCCGGACGGGGCGTGCTCCAACCCGCGCACCTCGACCTTGACCCCCGCGATCCAGCGCAGGCCGAACAGGACGATCTTCGCCCACAGCTTGCACACGCCCTGCACATAGCGGTGCGGCAGCAGCAGGACCGGCGACAGGCCGATGGCGATGATCGGCATCGACAAATAGAGCCAGGCGGTGAAGATCAGGGAACGCAGGGTGTTCACTTAGGGCGCGGCCTTTTCGTCAGTGGCGGTTTCGCTCTCGGCCGGTACGGCGGCGGGCCGGTCGCGGGTGATTCGGCGTACGCCCTCACGACCCAGAACGGCGAGATATTTCATGTATTCCAGCGTCATCCGACGCGCGGTCACCGCCGCCCGCCACCAGCGCGCATTGTCCAGCGACGGGGTGGAGATGGCGTAGGGCGTCAGTTTGACGCCCGGCAGCTGGCCCCGGATTTCGACCAGCGAACGCGGCATGTGATAGTCGGAGGTCACGACGATCAGGCTGCGATAGCCCTTGGCGCGGCTCCAGGCGGCGATCTCCTGGGCGTTGCCGACGGTGTCCTCGGCCTCGAAGCCCAGGTCGACGCAGCAGTTGAACAGACGGCTGGAACCGGGCGTCAGCTCGCGCAGCTCTTGGCGGCGCACCTCGCGATTGACGCCGGAGATCAGCACCCGCTCGCCCTTGCCCTGTTCCAACAGGCGGATGGCGGTGTTGACCCGCTCGGACGACGGACCGGTCAGGGCCACGATGGCGTCGGCGCGGGCGGGGTCGTCGGCCGGCGTCAGCTCGCGCACCCGGTGGGCGAAGGCGAACAGGCCGACCAGCCAGATCAGACCGGCGATGAAGATGACGCTCAACAGTCTCATGCGCCCCCTCCCTCTGTCGGCCGTCCTGAAGCCAGCATTCGCATGGCGGCGAATCTCGCCGCGAGAACCGCAACCGTAGCCGCGAGCAGCGGGCAAGGCGAGAGCAACGCCAGGTCGCTCCAGCTGATCGGCAGGGCCGCCGTCAGGCCGCCCGATCCGCCGATGAACCGCAGGAGGATCAGAAGGACCGCCGCCAGCCCGGCGCCGATCGCGCCCGCGCCGGCCGCCATAAGGCCGAACCGCCGCTGGAATAGCCAGGCGATGGCGCCGTCAGTCGCGCCGTTCAGGCTCAGGGTCTCGATCACGCCCTGACTGGCCGCCAGGCCCGCCCGTGTCGCATAGGCGATGGCGGCGGCCGCAGCGAAGGCGACCGCCAGGAAGGCGGCGCCGGCCAGGACCGTGATCATGCCGGCGGACCGCTCGACCTCGCCGCGCCACAGGCTGTGATCGTCCACCGTAGCGTCCAGCCCGGCCTCGGCCAGGGCGCGGCTCAGGGTGACGGCGCTGGCGGGGGCGTCGCGGTTCAGCCGCACGGTCACCAGATGGGGCAGGGGCAGATCGGGCAGGACTGCGTCGCCGAGCCAGGGGCGCAGCAGATCCTCGGCCGCCTTGCGGCTCAGGGCGGCGGCCTCCTCCACCCCATCGACGCCCGACAGGGTCTCGGCCGCGCGGGCGGCGGCGGTGTCGCCGGTTTCCCCGACGCGGGGACGGACCTGCACGGTGGCCTCCGCGCCCAGCTGTCGGGCCCAGCCGTGCGCGGCGCGGTCGGCGGCCGAGGCGGCGACGGCGGCGAGGCAGGCCAAAAAGCACAGGACGGCGATGACGGTCATCAGCCACGGCTCGCCGGCTGCGGCGGGCGGCAGCAGGTCGGGCCGGCGGCTGGAGAGGCTGAAGTCGGACAGACGGATCATGCGGCGACACGCGAGGGTTCGCTGAGCCGTCCGGCCTCCAGCCTCAAGACGCGCGCGCCCGACCGCTGGGCCAGGGCCTCGTCATGGCTGGCGATCAGGACGGTGGCGCCCAGTTTGTTCAGCGACTGGAACAGCCGCAGCAGCTTGTCGGCCATCACGGCGTCCACGCTGCCGGTCGGTTCGTCCGCCACGATCAGGCCGGGGCGGGTGATGACGGCGCGGGCGATGGCCAGGCGCTGCTTCTCGCCGCCGGACAGGGCGGGGGGGCGGGCTTCCATCCGGCGACCTAGGCCTACCCATTTCAGCATCTCGCGCACGTCGTCGGCGTACTCGGCCTCGGATCCGCCCGCGAGCCGCAAGGGCAGGGCGACATTGTCGAAGGCCGACAGGTGGTCCAGCAGGCGGAAATCCTGGAACACCACGCCCATCCGCCGCCGAAAGGCCGGGATGTCGCGACGATCGATGCGCGTGACATCCGATCCGAACAGGCGGAGGGTTCCCGTTCGGGGTTGGTCCGCCAGCGTCAGCAGACGCAGCAGCGAAGACTTTCCGGCCCCGGACGGCCCGGTAAGAAAGTGGAAAGAGCCGCGCGGCAAAATGAGGTTAACGTCCCGCAGCACGTCGGGCGCGCCGACATAGCCGAAGCCGACGCCAGACAGGCGAACGGTCTCGGTCATAGCGGCGGGTTCGGCGGACGAGGACGGCATGGTATGTGTTTCAGGAACAGGGCGCGGCGTCGCGCCTTACGGGAGGGGGCGACAGCCTCGCAGTCAGCCACATGATACTGACCTGCCCCGCCTGCGCCACCAGCTATTTCATTCGTGACGAAGCCATAGGCCCCGAAGGCCGCAAGGTGCGCTGCCAATCGTGCGGCGAAGTCTGGCGCGCGACCCCCGACGAGCCGCTGGAACTGACCTTGGCGCCCGACCCGGCGGTCGCCGCCGCCGCCACGCCTGCAACCCCGCCCGAACCCGATCCCGCACCGACCGCCGCCAGCCTGGCCGAAACGCCGGCGCCGGAGTTGCCCCGGGCGTTCCGCGCTCGCGCCGATCGCCAGAAGAAGCTGCGCCGCGCCGCCACCCAGGGCGTGATCTGGGCGGGTCTGGCCAGCGTCTTCATCGGCCTGATCGTTTCGGCCTTCCTGTTCCGTGTCGAGATCGTTCAGGCCTTCCCCCGAGCCGCTTCGGCCTACAAATTCTTCGGCGCGCCGGTCAATCCGGTCGGGTTGGACTTCGAAGCCCTCACTGCCAAGGCTGCGCCGAACCATCCCGGCATGGTCGTGGTGTCCGGCGCCATCCGCAACGTGCGCGACGTAGAGATCGTCTCGCCGCCGATTCGCGTGGCCCTGCTGGACGCCGCCGGCGCCGAGGTCGGGTTCAAGATCGTAAAGATCGACGCGGCGCCGGTCCTGCCGGGCAAGGTCCAGGGCTTCGCCGCCCTGATCCCCGATCCGGGCGGCCACGGGGCCGGGATCGGCGTCGACTTCGCGCCGGCCAGCCCGGCGCCTGCCAAACCCCCAGCTGAACACGGCGGACATGATGCGAAGGCCGCGCCCGCGCACGCAGCGCAGCCCGCCGCCGAAACCTCGCAGGGGCTGCGCTCGGCGACGGCGCCCGGCGCCGAGGCGCCGAACACGGCCGCGCCGATCGACGCGCGGCCGGTCGGGGCTGTGGACAAGGGGCATGGTGAGGCGGTATCGGCCTCGCATCATGGCTGATCCCTCCCCGACGCCGACCGTTCTTCTGTCCGAGGCCGAGGTGGCGCGCATCGTCGCCGACCTGGCCCAGCGCATCGCGCCCGTCATCGACGACGACACGGTCGCCGCCGTGCTGCTGACCGGCGGCCTGTGGTTCGCGGCCGACCTGACCCGCGCCCTGTCGCGCGTTGGCCGCAACGTCCGTTTCGACGCCCTGTGGCTGGCCTCCTATGGCGATGAACAGACCAGCCGGGGCCGGATCGACGTCTATGCGCCGTTCCAGCGCCCGATCGCGGGACGCCGCGTCCTAATACTCGACGACGTGTTCGATACCGGCCTGTCGCTGGCGGAGGCCGTGCGCATCGCCAAGGACGCCGGCGCGTCCGAAGTCCTGACCTGCGTCTTCGCCAGGAAGCCCTGGCCCAAGCCCCGCGCGCCCGAGCCCGACTTCGTGGGCTGGGAGGCGCCGAACCGCTTCCTGGTCGGTTACGGCCTGGACCACGCCGGGACGCTGAGGGGCCTGCCGGACATCTGCGCCCTGGACTGAGTTTGAGGCGCGGCGACAGCGGGGATAATCCGTCCGGGGCTGAATTTCCGCCCGGTTCGGCGTTGACTCTCCGACACCCTTCCGTATATGTCGCCGCTCTTCGCCGCCGGGGCCCTCTCCGGGGGCGTATCTTTTTTTGCGTTTGCGCTGAGGCTTCAACATGTACGCGGTGATCAAGACCGGCGGCAAGCAGTACCGGGTCCAACCGGGCGACACCATCGTCGTCGAAAAGCTCGACGGCGACGCCGGCGCTGAGCTGAAGTTCGACAGCGTCCTGATGCTGGGCGGCGACAAGGGCGTGACCCTGGGCGCCCCCCTGATCGACGGCGCCTTCGTCGGCGCGACCCTGGTCGAGACCCGCAAGGGTGAGAAGATCAAGATCTTCAAGAAGACCCGTCGCCAGGGCTATCGCCGCACGAACGGCCATCGCCAGATGGAATCGGTCCTGCGCATCACCGGCATCGAAGGCGCCGGCGAGACCGCCAAGTGGGACGGCAAGGTCGATCTGACCACCAAGGCCGAGATCAACCTGCGCGCTCGCAACCTGGCCGCTCGTGACGCCACCTCCTCGCTGGGTTCGACCGAGACGGTCGTGACCGACGTGGACGGCGCCGACGTCAAGGGCGTCGTGGTCGAGAGCTCGGCTCCCGCCAAGAAGGCCCCGGCCAAGAAGAAGGCTACGCCCAAGGCTGAAGCCGCCGGCGACGAAGCCTAAGACATTCACCGGCGCCTCGGCGCCAGACCTAAGTTACGGACGCGCTCAAGTAGGCCGAAAGGCCGGTAGCGCACCAAGAAAGTACGGAGCGGCAAGATGGCTCACAAGAAATCCGGTGGTTCGTCGCGTAACGGTCGCGACTCCGAGTCGAAGCGCCTTGGCGTGAAGAAGTATGGCGGCGAGCGCGTGCTGGCCGGCAACATCATCGTGCGCCAACGCGGCACCACCTTCCACGCCGGTGAGAACATGGGCATGGGCCGCGACCACACCCTGTTCGCCCTGACGAACGGCGCTGTGAAATTCACCACCAAACGTGGCGGCCGTTGTTACGTGTCGATCCTCGCGGCCAATGACGACGCCGCTCAGGCGATGGCCGCCGAGTAACGCAGTCTGGACCTTCCCGGATCGCGTTGCTCCTGCCAGCAGCCGATCCGGACCAGGGATGATAATCCGCGGGGAGTCTGGATCACCAGGCTCCCCGTTTGCGTTTCCCCGCCTCGAAGACCGTCCGAGCCCTTCAAGGAGATGGTCGACAATCCGAGGCAACGCCCATGTGCGTCATCGAAACCTCTCCTGTCGTCGAGACCCGGCGCCTGATCCTGCGCGCGCCCGCGCCCCAGGATGCGCCGCGCATCGCCGCCCTGGCCAACGACCTGGACATCGCGCGCATGACCAAGCGGATGCCGCATCCATTCCAGATGCGCGACGCCGACGACTTCGTGCTGCAGGTCGCCTCGCAAGATCCCAGGCGAGCCAACACCTTCGTCATCGACCATGAGGACGTGGGGCCCATCGGCGTCATCGGCCTGTTCGAGGGCGAGGATCGGGTGCCGGAAACCGGCTATTGGATCGGGCGTGAATACTGGGGTCGGGGCTTCGCCACCGAGGCGCTGGACGCCGCCCTGGTCTGGGCCAGCCGCAAGTGGAAGCGC
>Ga0308158_10000432_pt1 | contig 69584 bp, 66 predicted proteins | sample PhyBR2_FD_201038 | JGI IMG/M metagenome (GOLD analysis project Ga0308158, IMG submission 201038) | Phyllosphere microbial communities from UC Gill Tract Community Farm, Albany, California, United States - DLSLB.R2 | ecosystem: Host-associated > Plants > Phyllosphere > Unclassified | place: USA... | reverse complement strand
AGTCGATATCTAAAGGATTTTTTATTTCTGACAAGAGCAAAATCATATAGCTCATCAAAGAAATCGAAAAATTGTATGTAGAAAAATAAAGATTGTAAATTGCTTTTCTGTAAAAAATAAACAACAGAAGATGAATAAATCCTAATGCACCAAATATTCCGCAAATCAGCATGGTGTAAAAATTGAAATACTGCACTTCTTCAATTTTGTCTCTGATAAATTCGTTAGCCGAAGCAAGCTCTACACCGATTGCAAAAGGCACTAAAGTAATGGTCTTCTTTTTGCCTGCAGCAATTGGTAAAAACCGTATTGCTAAAACATTTACTTTGGTATTATCTAAAGTAAACAATTCGGGGATTCTGTTTTTAATCCTGAACTCTTTTGATTTTTCGTCTCCGATTTTACCAATGCTTTCAATCTTTTTACCGTTTAAATAAACTTCTGAAGCGCCGAGTTGCTGAATTTTAAAACATAAAGATTGATTGACCGATGCAGAATCTACCTTAAAATAGTACCGAACCCAATAAATCTGATCTTTTTTAACATCTTTTTTTAAGTTATAATTTTTAGGATTCCATGAATAAACTTTTCTAGAATTAAAATTGACATGTTTCCATGAAGAATCATCAAATTGTGGAGAAGCAAAAGCAGGATTATCACCAGCAAAAAACTTACTATCTTCATCAATTGACGCACCTGCTTTAATTTCTTTATTGGTAAAAACTCTCGGTTTCTCACGAGAATTTTGAGCAAAAGAAAATGTTTGCAATACAATGAATGCAAAAAACAGAAATTTAAAGAGTAGATTTTTTTTCACACTGATAAAATTAAATTTGATTGACGAAATACATGTCCATTGCGCCTTTACCTTTGGTTTCGATTTTCCCACGATACTCAAAACTAAAGCTTTCTTTTATTAACTGATAAGTTGCTTCAGAGATATTTACTCTTCCAGGTGCGCTATTTTGCTCCATTCTTGCAGCCGTATTTACAGTATCGCCCCAAATATCGTAAGCGAATTTTTTCACTCCTACAATTCCTGCAATTACCGCCCCGGAATGAATTCCAATCCTGATACTTAAAGCATTTGGATTGTGTTGTTTGCGATGTTGAATATAAGAAAGAATTTCTAAACTTGCACTGACTGCATTTTTTGCATGTTGATCATTAGAAACCGGCAATCCGCTCACCGCTAAATACGCATCGCCAATGGTTTTTATCTTTTCTAAATTGTATTTCTCCATGATTCTGTCGAACTCTGTAAAGCAGATATTCAGTTCATTAAGAACTTCCTGCACACCGATTCTTTCGGAATTTGCTGTAAAGTTGACAAAATCGGTAAATAAAACAGAAACTTCGTCGAAATGTTTGGCACTTGTCTTCCCTTTTTCTTTGAGTTCTTCAGCAACTTCATATGGAAGAATATTCAGCAATAAATCATCTGATTTCTGTTTTTCTTCAGCGATTTTTTTGTTGTCTTTACGTTTTTGGTTGTAAGAAAACCCTGCAAAACCCAATAACAATAAAGATAAACCAGCTCCAATTGCCCACATATTTTTTTGCGTCTTAGAACTTTCTAAATCTGCTTTGGCAATGGCATCTTTTTTTTCCTGATTGATTTTTGCTATATTTTTTTCCTGGGAATATTTTAAAGCTACAGCTTTCTGCTCTTCATCAAATTTTATCTGAATTTCTTTTCTTTTTAGATCTTCTTCAAGCGCCAATCTTTTTCTTTCTTCGTCAGTTTTTGCCGCAGCCTGTTTTTTTTCGTATTCAAAACGGAGTGCTTTTAATTCTATCTCTTTTTGGAGTTGTATGCGTTTGGTTTCTTCAATTATCTGAATTCGAAGTCTTTCATCATTAAGTTCCTTTTCCCCCTGAACTTCAGAAAGTGCCTTAATTTTTTCTACACTATATGATTTCTCTTTCTGTTTTGTAGCCTTATCTAAATATGCATAAGCTTTATCGTATTCGCCAAGCATACCATATGCATCAGACAAAACACTATAATTATGTAATAAGAGGCCTGAAGTAACATCGTCTTTTTTACTTTCTATTTTTTCGAAATTCTCTGAGAGTTCTTTAGTTATTACCTGTAATTCTTTATATTTCTCAGGATTTGTCTTAATAGTCAGACTGTCCTTTTGCATTAAAATTTTAAACTTTATGGTTCCTAAATAGGCTTTATTGTAAAGATTTGTTTTAGAAGAATCAGGAACAATTTTTATGGCCTTTAGGATATAATTTTTAGAATCTAAAAACTTTTTTTCTTTGAAGGCAATATGAGAAAGCAGATTATAAGCACCCGAAAGAGACTCTGCGTTATTCGCTTTTTGATAATATTCTAATGATTCATAAGCGTAAGCTTTTGCTTTATCAAAATTGTTCATGAACATATAATTTGCGCCTAAAACATTCTTTATTGCATAAATATAATTTTCTTTTCCTTTCTGCTTATTATAAAGTTTCAATGCTTTTTCGTACTCAGCTACACTTTTTTTATTAAAACCCACCTCCCAGTAGAATCCACCTAAATAGGCATGAATATCCGCGAGTTTTTGGGGAAATTCTTTTTCAGTAAAACTTAGGTAATCGTTAATAATATTAAAGGTTTTAGCATAATCATATTTTTTATAATATAACAATATTAAGGATTGATAAGCTTCATCAATTTTTTGTTTGTCAACTTTTTCACCACTTTTATAAAGATTAATATTATTATTATAGAAGTTAATAGATTTGGTATAGTCTTTTTTATAATTATATAGATAACCACCCACATTATTCAGATAAACTTTATTATCTAATGCAAAATCGTTATAATATTTTTCTGCATTGCTAAAATGCACCGATACCATATCTCTATTGTTAAGAGAATTATATAACTCAATCAATTTTAATTCTAAATTTCCGGTTTTTTCTCGTTGTTTAGTTTTTTCATAATAGGGAAAAAGTCTCTTTATATAAACAATTACACTGTCAGTCTTTTTATCTTTTGAATACGCACTGATAATGGTTCTTCGAATTTCTTGCTTTTCCTCTTCATCAGAATTTTTCAGCAGCTTACTTTTCAATTCCAAAATCTCTTTGGAATCTTGCGCTTTGAAAACGGTGTTCCCGTAAAAGAGAAAACAGATTATAGCAAAAGAGGTAAATTTATTCTTCAATGAGTGGTTATTACGTTGATGCACAAAAATAAAAAAATCATTCCATTAAATAACGGAATGATTCAAATTGATGAGAAATATTTTAATTTATTTCAAAGAAGCGATAGCAGCTTCATAATTTGGCTCTTGTCCGATTTCAGGAACTTGCTCAGTATAGATTACTTTAGCTTTTTCATCCAAAACAACAACTGCTCTGCTTAAAAGCCCTTTCAAAGGAGAATCAGAAAGCGTCACGCCATAATCTTCTCCAAAGTTTCCTCTGAAATCTGATAACGTTTCAACATTATTTAAACCTTCAGCTGCACAAAATCTAGACAATGCAAAAGGTAAATCTCTTGAAACATTAATTACAACTGTATTCTCAAGGTTTGAAGCTTCTTCGTTGAATTTTCTTGCAGAAGCCGCACAAATTCCTGTATCAATACTTGGAAAAATGTTCAAAACAACTCTTTTCCCAGTATAATCTGCAAGGTTTTTTTCAGACAAATCTCCAGAAACCATTGTAAATTCCTGAGCATCTTTTCCTACTTCGGGAAGATTTCCTATTGTATGTATTGGGTTTCCTTTAAATGTAATTGTAGACATAGTTTATTTATTTAAATTTTTATCAAATTTATTCAAATTCCCGGTGAATTTGTTTGAAATAAAGGTTAAATAATTCTTAAAGTGAAAAAACTCATTGATTATTAAAGTGGAAAAAATTAAAATTTAACTAAATTTGTGAAACTAAAAATTTAAATAATAAATAACAGTATAATGTCAGAAAAATCAAAAATCTATTACACCCTTACGGATGAAGCTCCAATGTTGGCTACACACTCGTTTTTACCGATTGTAAAAGCTTTTACAAAACCAGCAAACATTGAGATCGCAGTTCCGGATATTTCTTTGGCAGGAAGAATCTTAGCCAACTTCCCAGAATTTTTGAAAGATGATCAGAAAATCGTTGATGCTTTAGCTCAATTAGGAGAATTGGCAACTCAACCGGATGCAAACATTATCAAATTACCAAATATTTCAGCTTCTGCACCTCAGTTAGATTCGGCTATCGCTGAATTACAAGCTAAAGGTTTTGCAGTTCCAAATTATCCTGCAGAGCCTAAAAATGACGAGGAAAAAGCAATCAAAGCGAAATATGCTAAAGTTTTAGGAAGTGCTGTAAACCCTGTACTTAGAGAAGGAAATTCTGACAGACGTGCTCCTAAAGCTGTTAAAAATTACGCAAAAGCAAACCCTCACAGAATGGGTAACTGGGCTTCAGACAGCAAAACTGACGTTGCTCACATGAACAGCGGAGATTTCTACGGAACTGAAACTTCGACTACTCTACAGAATGCTACAAAATATAAAATCGTTTTCAAAGGAAATGACGGTGCTGAAACTTTATTGAAAGATTTCGCAGGTCTTCAGGCTGGAGAAGTGATCGATTCTTCTGTAATGAACTTAAATTCTTTAAAATCTTTCGTACAGGAAGCTATCGAAGAAGCTAAGACCAGAAACGTACTTCTTTCTGCTCACCTGAAAGCGACGATGATGAAAATCTCAGATCCAATTGTATTTGGAGCTATTGTTGAGACTTTCTTTAAAGATGTTTTCACTAAATATGCTGAAACATTTAAGTCTTTAGATGTAAACCCAAACAACGGTCTTGCTGATCTTTTCGATAAAATAAAAGGAAATGCTCAGGAAGCGGATATTAAGGCTGATATTGAAGCTGCTTTAGCAAACGGACCAAGAGTGGCAATGGTAAATTCTGATAAAGGAATTACGAATTTCCACGTTCCTTCAGACATTATCGTTGATGCTTCTATGGCTGCTTTAGTAAGAGGCGGAGGAAAAATGTGGAACAAGGAAGGAAATGAAGAAGATACAGTTTGTATCATTCCAGACCGTTCTTACGCAGGTTTTTATCAATCAGTTATTGATGATATGAAAGCGCACGGAAAATTAGATCCTACAACAATGGGTTCTGTTCCTAACGTAGGTTTGATGGCTCAAAAAGCTGAAGAATACGGATCTCACGACAAAACTTTCCAGGCTACGGCTGAAGGAACAATTGAAGTTCAGGACGAAGCTGGTAACGTTCTTCTTTCTCAGAAAGTTGAAGCGGGTGATATCTTCAGAATGTGTCAGACTAAAGATGCTCCAATCCAAGACTGGGTAAAATTAGCGGTAAACAGAGCAAGACTTTCTGATACTCCTGCTATTTTCTGGTTAGATAAAGGAAGAGCGCACGACAGAGAAATGATCAAAAAAGTTGAAAAATATTTAGCTGATCACGATACAAACGGACTTGACATTAAAATTCTTGATGTAAAAGACGCAATGACTGAAACTCTTAAAAGAGCAAGAGAAGGAAAAGATACTATTTCTGTTTCAGGAAACGTATTGAGAGATTATTTAACTGACCTTTTCCCAATTCTTGAGCTTGGAACTTCTGCTAAAATGCTTTCTATCGTTCCATTGATGAACGGTGGAGGTCTGTTCGAAACAGGAGCTGGAGGTTCTGCTCCAAAACACGTTGAGCAATTCTTAGAAGAAGGTTATTTAAGATGGGATTCTTTAGGTGAATTCTTAGCTTTACAGGCTTCTTTAGAGCATTTAGCACAAACTCAGGGGAATACAAAATCTCAGGTTTTAGCAGATGCATTAGATGAAGCAAATGCTAAATTCTTAGCGACTGACAAATCTCCTGCAAGAAAAGTTGGACAAATCGATAACAGAGGTTCTCATTTCTATTTAGCAATGTATTGGGCAGAAGCATTGGCAAACCAAACAGCAGATGCAGAATTAGCTGAACAATTTGCTCCGGTTGCAGAAGCAATGCACGAAAATGAAGAAGTAATCAATGCTGAGTTAATTGGTGCTCAAGGTAAGCCTCAAAATATTGACGGCTACTTCAAAACTGATACTTACAAAACGTATGAGGCAATGAGACCGAGTACAGTTTTAAATGAAATTATTGACGGAATCTAATTCTTGATTTAATATAAATGAAAAGCTCCTTTTTTAAGGGGCTTTTTTTGTTTTGTTAAACACAAATTACACATTAAAATATACAAGATATTTGTCATTGCAGAGAATCTAAGCGTAGTATAGCGAAATCTTTTTAAGTTTGGCTAAAGCCAATCGTTATTTTACAAAAATAAAGCGGGCTGAAGCCCGCTCCTATTGATATTGATGAGTATAAAATACTGAAGTTTATCCAAAAAATAATTCATAATTCATAATTCATAATTCATAATTCATAATTCATAATTCATAATTCATAATTCATAATTCATAATTCATAATTCATAATTAATCAAACATGCGCTTTTCTCCATTTAATCATACTCAAAATAAATAAACCTAAAATTCCCAAAACAAAATATCCTTCTGCGACTTCAAGCTGAACCTGAGGTTTGATGAGCGCTACAATTCCATAACTTATGGCAGAAGTGATGATAAACACTACCCCACCGGTCATTCCACCTGCAAGTCCGGCTGAATTGGGAAATCTTCCGATGCAGTATGAGAAATAATTATTAAAAATAAATCCTGCAGTTACGTGAATGACGAATGCAAAAGCAACCAAACTGTAAATATTATTTGAAAAATAAGATGCAATAAACATCAAAACAATCAACAGCAATTGAATAAAATTGGCATTTCTAATTTTAGGTAAAAATGCTTTATTGATTAATGCTTTTCCTAAAAAACCTCCCGCCATCCAGGCAAAACCAAGAATCAGAGAAACGTATCCTGCAACAACTTCAGAATACCCCATTTTATGTTCGATAATGAAAGAGCCACACAAATTAAAGAACATAATCATCGAGTAACTCAATCCGCACATCACCATTCCGTAGAAAAAATCTTTCGCTTTAAACATCGAATCGTATTCTTTAAGCAAAAATTCAACATTGAAGGGATTTCTTTTCTTTAAAGTTTCACCTGAAAAAATCAATTCAAAAATTAAAAGAACCAAACTATATCCCGCTAAAACGTAGAAATTAGATTGCCAACCGAAAATTTTCTGCAAATAACCACCAATAAAAAGGCGCAATGATCGGACCAACTGACCATACAATCGTCATGATACTGAGATAATGTTTCCGCTCATCTCCTTCATAAACATCCACAAAAAAAGCACGTTTAGAAACCACTGCAAATCCTGATAAAATCCCCTGCAAAACCCGCATTGCATAGATTACAAAGATATTTTGAGTCGTCGCAGTAATCAGGAAAGAGACAATAAATAAAGCCAAAGAAGCCATTGAAATTTTGTATCGTCCGAAAGAATCAACAATACTTCCTGCAAAAAACTGCGTGATGCCATAACTTATTAAAAATATCGATAAAGTAAGCTGAATATTGCTTTCGGGTTGGTGAAGTTCGGTCGCCATACTCGGCATTGAAGGCAGATAAATATCTGTTGCCAAACCCGACATCGGAATCATTGCAAAAGCCAAAATCGTTGCAATAAATTTATTTTTCTCTTTTAACATCCGCATGAAATTTTCAGGCCCCAAAAGTCCGACTTTTTATTTGTTCAAGCGTGTTTCTTTAGATTAATAATTCTGAAATAATATATAATTAAATTCAATCGTAAATGTAATGTGATTTGCTTTTTCTGTACTTTAAGATAACTTCCGAATAATTTTAATCATTATAAATTATTTGAAAATTTTTAAAATCTTCTTTTTGTAAAATTTTAATTTGTAATTTTAAGGAAGAGTTTCACCAAAAAGGATCAGAATTATGGAAAATATAAAATTTGAAATTACACCTTACCAAGACGAATTGCATCTGCTAATTGATGGTAAAAAAGTTGGTTATATGTCAATTTCCGTTGCCGGAAGACTGCTCAATGTCTATTATACCAAAATTGATGAAGATATTGAAGGACATGGCTACGCCAAACTCCTTTTAGACAGACTAGTAAGTTTTGCTGAAGAAAAAGATCTGATGATTGATCCTGAATGCGATTTCGTAAGACAACAGCTTGAAAATCACCCGAAAAGATACAAAGGAATTTGGCACGAATAGATTATTCCCACCAATTCTGAAAATGATACGATGTATTATTTAAATCTAATTTTTCACCGATTTTCGGAGTGAGAATATGCAAATTTTTCTCTTTTCCGAGCGTCGTTACTTTTTGCAATGGCTCATTCCAAGGATGTAAAGCCAGAGCAAATTTCCCGGAATGAACCGGAATAATATTTTTTGCCTGAATATCTAGACTTGCCTGAATAACATCTTCCGGCAAAGCATGAATGTATTTCCAAGCCGGATTGTATTGCCCGTTTTCCATGATTGCAAAATCGAAGGGACCGTATTTTTCACCAATTGTTTTAAAGTGAGTATCATAACCGCTGTCGCCACCTAAAAATATTTTTTTTGTAGGCGTTTCAAGAACATAAGAAGTCCACAACGTTGTATTTCTTTGGAATTTTCTTCCCGAAAAGTGTCTTGCCGGAGTAAACGTGATGTTAAAACCATCTTTTAAGGCAACACTTGCGCCCCAATCTTCTTCAATAATTTGATCTTCAGAATATCCCCATCTTTCAAGGTGGGCTCCCACTCCTAAAGGCATAATCGCTTTTCCTACTTTCTCACGGATTGCTTTTACCGTCGGAAAATCTAAATGATCGTAATGATCATGTGTAATCACCAAATAATTAATATTCGGAATATCTTGAGGTTTAAACAAATCTGAACCCTCAAAAGCTTTATTGAAAAACTTGAAAGGCGAACCAAATGTACTTAAAACCGGATCAATCAAAAATGAAACTCCATCGATTTTTATAAAATAAGAAGAATGCCCCATCCAGATGAAAACATCTTCGTTAGCCGAAATACTATTTAAATCTGTATGAATCGCCGGAATTGCCTGTAAAGGCTTCAGTAACGGATCTTTTTTACCAAATAAAAAATCGAACATTACTCTTGGCATAGAAAAACCTTCAGCAATCTGTGGAGTAAAACTCTGATTTTGAAACTGTTTATTTTTATAATTCTTAGAATTGAGTATTTTTTCAAGACGTTTTCCTTTCGGTGCTGCGCCAAAAACTTCCTGAGACATTACAAAATATGTGGCTGCAACCAATACTGCGATCAATATAATTAAATAAATCATCTTTAAAATTTGATATTCAAATGTAAAAAACTTTCTTTAAGTTTATTACTCTTTCATCAATGACGCATGAAAGTGAATTTTACTTTTTTTATTTTAATTTTTGATAAGCAAAAATTATTTTACCGCAAAAGAGGCAACAGAATAATCTTAAAAATAGAAATTTAAAAGCTTACAAAATGTAGAAAACTTATAGTTATATTAGTTTTATAAACTTTTGAAGAACTTCAACGAAATAAAATCTTTTGATTCTTTTGCCGTTAAAAGAAATATTATCCAAATTATATTTAAAAGTTTTTAAATTCGTTTACCAAAAACTATATCCTTTGAAATATTTAATATTTACATTATTCCTTTTAAGCTTTGCTTCCTGCACTTCTGTAAAGAAATATAACGAACAAAGATTAAACATCATTCCTCCTGATAAACTACGTCATGACGTTGATTTTGCGTACAAAAAACTTCAGGAAATGCATCCGAATTTAAACTGGTATATTTCAAAAAATGAACTCGATTTTAAATTTGATAGTTTAAAATCAACCATCAACAAACCTTTAACCCCAACTCAGTTTTATTTTAAACTACAACCTGTCATCGCACAAATCCGTGAAGGTCATTTATCATTAAAGATTCCGGCAAAAAGGTTTTCAAAAAAAGAAATTAAAGCTTTAAAAAACAAGAAAGGTCTGTTTGGCAGATTTGAATATCATGTAGAAAATGATCATTTGTATTTTATCGAAAACAAAGATTCTATTCAGAACATCAAACCGGGAACTGAGCTTTTAAGTATTAATGATGTTCCTGTTTCAAACTATCTCAAGAAATACCGTGAATTGATAAGCAGTGACGGTTACAACACCACTTTTTATTCTTACTATCTTAAGGATGTTTTCTTTAACTTTTTTGTTGCCGAAAAAGGAATAATGGACAGTGCAAAAATTGAAACTCTTTACAATGATAAAAAACAAACTCTGATTTTAAAACGGGAAAGCAAAAACAAACAAGAAATTGAAAAAGACAAGGCTGATAAAAAACGAACTCCCGAAAAAAAACTCAATGATTACGTGGCTTCAACAAGTTCTTACAACAGAAGTTTTAAGTTTTTAGATAAAGATAGTACAGTTGCTTACATGAAAATCAAAAGTTTCTCAAGATCATTTTCAGATAAATTTTACAAAGAATCTTTTACAAAAATCAAAAATGCAGAATCTTCTTACCTCATCATCGACATTCGCGAAAATTATGGTGGTTCGCTATACGAAATCAATCAACTCTATTCTTATCTTGCTCCTGAACCCTTTGTTTTGATAAAACCTTCACAGCTTACATCAAGACTAACGCCGCTTAAAACCAATTATTTCAGAAAGTCAAATCCGTTGCAATATACTGTTAAAAGTCTGGCTTATCCGGGATATTTCTTTTATCAGGCTTTGAATGTTTACAAAGGAAAAGATGGCGTTGCTTACTATAAAATGAAAGAAAATAAACCTACAAAGCCTAAAGAAAATGCTTTCAAAGGGAAAGTGTATGTTTTGATTAATGGCGGAAGTTTTTCGGCATCATCCGTTATTTCATCTAAATTAAAATTTGACAAACGAGCAACATTAGTTGGCGAAGAAACCGGCGGTGCAAATGACGGAACGGTTGCAGGGTTTTACTCTTATCAACAGCTCCCCAATTCTAAAATAGATTTACCGATTGGTTTACTTTTAATACAACCCAATATTACCTTTGAAAATACAAAAAAAGGAGTCACTCCCGATGTGGAAATTGAGCAAAGCATGCAGGATATTATTGATCAAAAAGATTCGCAGCTTGATTGGGTGAAAGCAGAAATTAAGAAGGAGAAAGAAAGTTTAAAAATTGCAGATTGATGAAAAACTTGATTAAATATTTAAAGTTTGTTGTCATCTTCTTTATTTCTTGGTTTACAATTCACACCATCTACATCATCATTGATGGATTGTCTGACAGCGGTGAAAAAGCAGATATTGCCATCATTCTCGGAAATAAAGTAAATGAAGACGGAACTCTATCTGCAAGGCTTGAAAAACGTTTGGAAACCGGAATTGAACTGTACAAAAATTATCGTGTTAAAAAATTCTGGTAAGTGGTGGTTTAGGTAAAGAAGGTTTTTATGAAGCTGATAAAATGAAAGAATTTTTAATCAGCAATGCAATTCCTGAATCTGTAATTCTGGTGGATAATTACGGCAATAACACAAGATTGACCGTTGAAAACACTTTAAAATTTCATCAAAAATATAAGTTTAAAAGCATCATCGTTGTTTCGCAGTATTTTCATGTGACCCGCACAAAAAAACTTTTTAAAGAAAAAGGTTTTACGGATGTTGAAAGTGTAAGTCCGAAATATTTTGAATGGCGAGATTTGTATTCTATTTTGAGAGAATTTCCGGCTTATTATACTCAGTAGAGTTTTCATAAATATTTAAAAGAAAATTCTGTAGTTTTAGGATATGAAAAGTACATTTTTTTCCGTTCAGAAAAAGAGTTCGGCGTATTTTAAAAATACGTTCAGTGACTCAATGTATCATATTTTCTTGTTTAATGGAAACGGAAAAATTATTGTTGATTTTATAGAATATAATTTTACAGGAAAAACGGTATTTTTCACTTCACCTTTTCAGAATATTCAGATTTTAAGTGAGACTGAGATTGAGATTGAAGTGTTAAACTTTCATGGTGACTTTTACTGTATAGAATTTCATAAAAAAGAAGTGGCGTGTAACGGTTTACTTTTCAACAACATTTATCTTTTCCCACATTTTTCGTTAACCGAAGAAGTTTATCAGGAGATTTCAGATTATTTTTCTAAAATTGAAGAGGTAGATCATCATGAAGATTTTTCAGGTTCGGTTTTACAGTCATATCTTCAGTTAATTTTGGCGATTTCAAGCAGGGAAAAGAATAAATTACTTCCGGATAAGGAAATCATCAAAGATGATTTTAATGAACTGAAATTATTTCAAAATCTTGTGGAAGAACATTTTATTGTAGAAAAGAGTCTGTCTTTTTATGCTGATTTACTGCATGTAACTTCAAATACTTTAAGCAAGAAAATCAAATCTAAATTTAATAAAACTCCTTCTCAAATTATTCAGGAACGAGTAATTCTGGAAGCTAAAAAACAGATTCATCTTACGCGAAAATCAATTAAAGAAATCGCTGTGGAACTCAATTTTAATGATGAATTTCATTTCAGTAAATATTTCAAAAAATATGTGGGACTTTCACCAACACAGTTCAGAAAAGAAACAGGAATTTCTATCGTGGCAGATTTGTACAAATAACTTCCACAATCGTCCATTTCATTAGCTTTTGATTCGGCATAACTTTGTCAAAAAATAAATTATGCTGGAACTTTTAGCAAACTCACAGAAAAACTTCATCCACTTTTTAAGAATAAGTATTTTTGTTGTAATGGCCTGGATCGGAGGTCTCAAAGCTTTTCAATATGAAGCGGAAGGTATTATTCCTTTTGTAGCCAATTCTCCTTTTATGAGTTTTTTTCTTCAAAAAAAAGTTTCTGACGCCGATAATTACAAGCTTCACAAAAATAAAGAAGGCGAAGTGGTTCCTGAAAATATTCAATGGCACAAAACCAATGGTACTTATATTTTTTCTTATGCTCTAGGAAGTGTAATCTGTATCATCGGAATTCTGGTACTTTTAGGAATTTTCTATCCTAAAGTTGGCGTTTTAAGCGGAATTCTAACCGCCGGAATGTCCGTAATCACACTTTCTTTTCTTATTACAACACCAGAAACCTGGGTTCCGGCTTTGGGTGGAGATCAGCATGGTTTTCCTTATTTGTCCGGAGCGGGAAGATTGGTTATTAAAGATATTATTATGTTGGGTGCAGGTTTGATTATTGCATCAGATTCTGCGAAAAGTATTTTGAAAAAGGATTGATTATATTTTTTTAGGTTTCAGCGACACCGAAACCTAAAAAAGCTCCCAACTTGGGAGCTTTCAATATCATTATTTTCAATTAATTGATATGTTCTACTCTAAGGATTTCGATTTTTCTGTCTCCCTCCTTAAAAGGCCAATCAATAACTTCACCTTCTTTGTTTCCTACAATGGCCAATGCAATATCAGAAAGTACAGAATATTTCCCTTTCTTTACTTTTGCCTTGTCATCGGAAACAATCGTAAATTTTTGCTCTTGAGGATGCGAAGAATCTTTTATTTTTACTTCACAGTTGATGGTTACGATATCTTTTGGTAAATCACGGCGTAATACCTGTTTTGCATTTCTCAGTTGCGCAAGAAGTATTTTCTCTTCTTCAGCCGTTGTTTTTTTTCTTCTTAAGTGGTCTTTTATTAAATCATATACTCCTGTGGTTAAAATAATCTGTTCTGACATAATTTTATTTTTAAAAAATGAAATTTCCGAATGCCGAATATTGACTCAGACATAGCCATAGCTCACAAAAAATTTGTGATAAGGTATGCAGAATGCACATTCAGAAAAATAAATTGGGTTAAATACTTAACAATGCCCTGCCCTGAGTCTCGACAGGGATATTAAATAAACTCTTTAGAATTTTTTAAAAATTTGTCATCATGCAGATATGACAAAGACAACGAAAGCGTAATCGAAGAATACTTCACCGGAAAAAAGTACTTTGTTGTCATTTAATTGATATTGACACGAAGATACAACTTATAATTGATATTAAACAGCAGCTTCTTCGTTATGTATTTTCACAAATTTTTTTATTATTCTTTTGGAATTCGCCCAAAAGATTTTCTATCTGCTGAACATACTTTCCATAAAAAATTCTGTACCAATATTTTGCTAACAAGAACAGACCAAAAAGACCAGCAGCAAGCATAGAAATAATTGTGGTAGCTACCTGGAGATCACTCAAAGGTTTACGATGTGGGAGAAACTCGATCACAATAATCAGTTCACAAACCAAAAATGGGACAAATGAAAGCATAAATGATAAATAATACTGCTTATTAAGGTCAAATTGATACATCAGGTCTTTCAGTGAATCGTAAGTTTTCATCATCGGGTTGCCAATGTCATTATATAATTTAAAAAACTTACTGAAGAAGAACGAAACCACAATTAGCATTGATACCAACAATACTGTCAAATAAAATTTAAACTTAAAGGGAGCTTCGGGAACAGATATCCAGACTAATGCAAAGCCGAAAATTAATATTCCAACGGTTGACCAAAATTCCATTCGCATGTTTTTTCTGATTTTTTCAAGCGGAAGATTGATCTTATTTTTATGTTCAATGCTGATTTCAGGTGTTTCATCAGAAACATCATCATTCCAGGCGTTTTTTAGGTCATCTATATTCATAATGTTTGTTTTTGTAAATTCTTGGATGGAAGTTCGGAGATGGATAGTGAAAGTCTTCCAGCTTCAAGCTTCAAGCTTCCCGCATTCTGCCTATTAATTATTTAAAATATCTTTCAGTTTATTTTTGGCGCGATTCATTTTTACTCTTACATTTCCTTCAGAAATTCCCATTTGATCAGCGATTTCTCTTCCTGAAAAATCTTCGAGATAATAAAAAATAAATGCTTTATCGATAGGATTCAGCTGATTGATGGCTTTATACATTTCAGCAAGCTTATCCTCTTTTTCATGATCATATTCATCCTCAATAATTTTATAATTCGAAAAATCTTCATTGGCTATAAAACTTCTTTTCTTTTCAGATTTCAAAAAAATTATCGCAGTATTCAGCGCGATTCTGTACAGCCATGTTGAAAATTCACTTTCACCTTTAAAATTAGGATACGCTTTCCAGACCTGATACGTAATCTCCTGAAAAAGATCATCTCGATCATCTTTATCATCCATATACATTTTAGAAATCTTAAAAATAATTCCTTTATGCTTATCGATTTTGGTAATAAATTCCTGTTGTGAGGTCATGGTTTCTTTACTCTCTGTAGAGTTAGTAGTTTTTTGATATAAATGTTACAATTTTTTTTCTTTTTTTCGATAATGATCCAATCATCTTTCACCGATCAAAAAATTTAAGAAAATCAAAACATAACATTTACCTCATCTTCATCTCGCTGTATTCATGGCGCAAAATTTGTGTTTTATGTTGAACATCACAAAAAAATATTAATATGCCTTACCTTACAAAACAAGACAGCAAAAACTTTGAACTTTATTACGAAGATTTCGGTTCCGGACAACCGATTATTTTAATTCATGGTTGGCCATTGAGCGGAAAATCTTGGGAACTTCAGGTTCCTGTACTTTTAGATTTAGGGTATCGTGTAATCACCTACGACAGAAAAGGTTTCGGAAAATCTTCTCCTACGTTAGATGGTTATGATTATGATAGCCTGGCTGCCGATCTACACGAACTTATCACGCAATTAGAATTAAAAAATGTCATCCTTTTCGGGTTCTCAATGGGTGGAGGTGAAGTTGTACGTTATTTAACCAATTACGGTTCAGAAAATGTAGATAAAATAGCGTTGATCTCATCTATCATTCCTTTAGTAAAACAGAAAGATGATAATCCACATGGAGTCTCCGAAGAAGAATTGTATGGAATTTTAACCAGCCTTAAAACTGACAGAGTAACTTTCCTTGAAAGTTTCCATAAAAACTTTTACAATTACGGATTGCTTTCTCAAAAAGTGAGTCAAAAACAGCTGGATTATGACTGGAGCATCGCATCTTGTGCCTCTCCAATCGCAACGATAAAATGTGCTGAAAGCTGGGCAAATACAGACTTCCGACCAGAATTAGGAAATGTAAATGTAAAAACATTGATTGTACATGGTGATGACGACCAGATTGTACCAATAGAAACAGCAGGAAAACAGGCCGCAGACGGAATTGCGGATAATGATTTTGTCATTATTGAAGGCGGACCACATGGATTAAATGTAACGCATGCAGAACTGTTAAATGAAACCTTAACTAAGTTCCTAACTAACAACTAAGTTTTAAGTTTCAATATATTTGAACCTTAATGATCAAAAAAACCGCAATAGAATGTATTGCGGTTTTTGTATCAAAGTTTTAAAACTTAAATCTTTAGAAAATATAATCTGTACTCAAAAAATTAGAATCATGGTCTCTCACAATCGTATTCAACAATTCTTTATTTGAATCTGTAATTTTTGCAGCGACTAGAGAACGGATAGAAAATGAGCGAAGTGCATCAAAAACGGAAAGTGTACCTTCCGCACTGTCTTTTCGTCCGGTAAAAGGGAAAACATCTGGTCCACGCTGAGCTTGACAATTGATATTTACACGGCTCACCAGATTTACAAAAGAGTCGATTAACTTCGAGACTTCCATCGCATCTTCACTGAAAACACTCACCTGCATTCCGTGATTTGCATTCACCTGATAATCGATTGGCTCTTCAATATCATCAAATGGAACCACCGGAATTACCGGGCCAAACTGCTCTTCGTGATAAAGTTTCATCTCACTGTTTACGGGATAAACCACCGCAGGAAAAACAAAAGATTCTTCTGTAAATCCGCCATTTTCATTAAGGACTTTTGCTCCTTTTGCTAACGCATCGTCAATACATTCTTTCAGATAAGGTGGTTTATTAACTTCTGGAAGCGGAGTAATTTTTACATCTTTTTCCCAAGGAAGTCCGGGCTTCATTTTAGAAACAGCTTCCGTTAACTTTTGTGTAAATTCTTCAGCAACATCTTTTTGAACAAAAATTAACTTCAAAGCGGTACATCTTTGTCCGTTAAAAGAAAGCGCTCCCAAAATACATTCGCTTACTGCAACATCAAGATTTGCATTTTTTGTAACAATTGCTGCATTTTTTGCATCTAAGCTTAAAATTGCTCTTAAACGGTTTACTTTCGGGTGTAATTTTTTCAGACCGTTGGCTACTTTACTCGAACCGATAAAAGCTAAAACATTTACTTTTCCGCTTTCCATGATCGGAGTGATAATTTCTGAACCTTTTCCGTATAATGTATTGACCGTTCCTTTTGGAAAAGCTTCTTTAAATGCTTTTAATAATGGATAATGTGCTAAAACACCATGCTTGGGAAGTTTAAACAAAATCGTATTTCCCATAATCAAAGCAGGAATCAGTGTGGTAAAAATTTCGTTTAAAGGATAGTTAAAAGGTCCCATACTCAAAACTACGCCAAGAGGCGCTCTTCTGATTTGAGCAATCGTACCTTCTGCCTGCTGAAAACGTGAAGATTCTCTGTCTAAATCTTTTAGAGCATCGATCGTCTGGTTGATATAATCAACTGTTCTGTCGAATTCTTTGGTAGAATCGGGCAACGTTTTTCCGATTTCCCACATCAGTAATCTGATAATTAAATCACGCTCTTTTATCATCAGATACACAAATTTCTGCATGCATTTTATTCTTCCTTCCACAGACATCGTCGGCCATTCTCCCAATCCGTTATCATAAGCTTTTACCGAAGCTTCCAAAACTTCCATCGCTTCTTTTGGGCTTATATTCGGAATGCTTCCTAATTTTTTTCTTTCTAAACCGTTCTCTGTTTTAATACAGACCGGCGAATAAATATCTGTGACATCTCCTTTCCATTCTATCAATTCTCCGTTGAGAAGATATTCTCGCTGGTGAATTTCGGGAACTTTATATTCTTCTGGAATTTCATTTTCTGATTTAAAAAGGTCACTGAATAACGCTTGATTATTTAAACTCATAAATTCTATATTTTAATAGTTTGAAAGTTGAAAGAATAAAGTTAGACCTAAAAATCCGTTTTTAAAAGAGACAATTAATAGATTTGCTCTATCTGGTGCGTATTTGAATAAGATTAATACACAACAAAAAACTCAGCGTTGTTGCTGAGTTCGATTTATTTTTCTGTTGATTTTAATGCCCAGAACACGAGTAACGGCTGCATAAATAGTCTAGCTAGTCTTTTCCCGTCGGTATTTAAGCCGAAACTGTTTCGATCGTTTTTATATTGCGCAATATTTCCCGGAAAAACGGCAGTAAAAAAAGTTCCTGCTATTTTACCTACAATAGATTCATACTTTTTTGGAGTGGCGATAATAGCTGTTCCTAAAGCAATCTCTGCAATCCCTGAATAAACAACGGTATCATCTTTTTCCAGCGGAACCCAATTGGGAACCTGAGCCTGAAATTCTTTTCTTGCAAATGTGAGGTGACCTATTCCTGCGGTGATCAACATGGCTCCGAGACCATATTTTGCGATGGTTTTGATGGTTTCTGATTTCATAATGTATATTTTGTGATACATCTATTAAGTCAAGAATGATTCCAATCTTATGTTTATTTCTGTTAAAAATCGCTGCTTTGAATTAATTTTTCTTTCTAAATTCTTTTTTCAGTTTAATAATGACTACTCCATTACGCGCCTTAGTTCCGTAAAGTGCAGTTGCCTGATTTCCCTTGATAATATTCATTTTCTTAATTTTAGTAGGATCAAAATCTTTTAAGGTTTTAGTTTCCACAATTTCGCCATCAATTACCCATAAAGGTTCGTTGCTTCCCTGAATGGATGAAGGTGCGCCTCTTCCCATTATTGGAGGTGAAGAATAAGCATTGTTTTGATTAACTGTTAAACATGATATTTTCCCTTGAAGACTGGCAAGAGCCGAAGTCTTTACTGAATCATTTTCCTGAGCATTAACAGAAACAATTCCACCGACTGTTAAGATAAAACCAATGGCAAACTTTGAAAAAAGTGAGTTGATTATTGAATAGTGCATATTTCTATTAAGCTGAGATTCGTAAAAGTTTCCACAGGTATTTTGAGATGAAGAATCAGAAAAATAGTCTAAAATTTCATCATCAGAATCTTTCGTAAAATCTCTGACGGTTTTTGAACAAACAGCACAGAATCTTCCTTTTTCCTGTGGAGTCATGCTTTCCCATTTTTCATCACAAGGCTTTGGTATCGTAATTTTCATAGTCTCTTTATTATTAAAGATGCAGTATGGAATAAAAGGGTTGGAAAACAAATTGAAGATTACCTCAACAATAGATTTAAAAGTGATAATTATTATTATTCGAATAAATATCTTATTTTCAAATGATTGTAAATATTACAAATCGATTATTTTTTATAATTTTAAAACTATGAAAAAACAGAATTTACTCAGAATGGACAATGTCGGGATCGTTGTAGAATCTCTCGATGAAACGATTTCTTTTTTTCTTGAACTTGGTCTGGAGCTGGAAGGAAGATCAATGGTTGAAGGCGAATGGGCAGGTCGTGTAACAGGGCTTGGTAATCAATCTGTAGAAATTGCCATGATGGTTACCCCAGACGGAAACAGCAGGCTGGAGCTATCGAAATTCATTAATCCTAAAGTAATAGAAGATCACCGCAACGCTCCGGTAAATGCCTTAGGTTATTTACGTGTTATGTTTGCCGTTGCTGACTTAGATGATACGCTCAAAAGACTTTATAAACATGGCGCCCAACTTGTGGAAGAAGTCGTCGATTACCAAAATATTTATAAACTTTGTTACATTCGTGGTTCTGAAGGAATTCTTATCGGACTGGCAGAAAAAATTGAAGACAACAAAGACTAATTAAACTTTTAGAAGTCAAGAGAAAAAAATTATTTAGTTAGTCTATCAAATCATACATCTCCAACATAAGACTTGACAATATAATTCTTTTGTGATTTTATTTATATTTGAAAAATATTATCCTGCGAGATACAATAGAACAGGTCAAATAGGCAATCCAAAAAATTAATGCAAATGAAAGAAGAAAATATCAACAGGCTTAATTCCTTATTCTCAAATTTAAAGTCGGAAGAACAAAAACTCAAAGAAAGTCTGGAGAAACAGAAAAGCGAGGACGATTTATTTATTGAAGGTTTTAGAACGCTGTGCAAAAACTTCATCGATCCAAAAATGCAGGAATTCAGAAGAATGTTGAGAGAAAACGGATTTGGCTGCAAGATTTCATTTAATGAAGAAATTAAAAATGGATTAGGCATCAATTCACAAACCAATATAAAACTTCAGATCTCAAGAAACGTAGATTCTAATTTTTATACGAATGATAAATTTCCACATATCATGTTTGTTGCTGATAAAAATTTAAAAAGAATTGTTGTACATCAGGATACTATTTTCCAAAACGGTATCGGAATCGCAGCATTGAAAGAACAAAACTACACGCTGAAAACACTTGATGAAGAAAGTGTAGAAAAAGAAATTCTGGAATCTATTGAAAATATTTTAGTGAATAAATAAAAAAATAAAACCTGTGCTACCGCAGGTTTTTGTTGTTAATCTCCATCACCACCAATGCTGTTAAATTCTTTTGTGGAATAATGCAGGAACATTAAAATCAATAAATTATCAACAGATTCGTCTGCTTCGATATAAAAAACAGTCTCTTTTGATCTATGGTTTACTTCCTGAATTTCTATAAGTAATTTTCCTTTTTCGAAAAGTTGATTTATTTTAGCTAATTTGAAGTAATATATTCTGACATCCTCCCCTGATCTAATGATTCTGTCTTTTGCGAGATCCGTAAAATAAATAACTCTTTTAGAAAGACTCAATTCTACGTCATTCTTCAAAAACCCAACATTTTTAATATCATAAGTGCGAGCTTGATATTCTATACAGTGACGGGTTTTGAAAAAATTAGATTGATCTACAATTTTTCCAATTTCTTGGTGTGCTTCTGAAAACAGAACGAAGTCTTTTTTATAATATTGAGCAGTATAATTTTTAAAAAGATGAATGTGCTTAACATGAATGTTTTCTTTCATTTTGATCAATAAAATTATTTCTTTTGAAATTCCTGATTAGAAACCAACACAGAATCATTGAGTGTTGCTAAAAAAAGCCAGCAAATCTTCTTTTTCCAGAGAATTAAAAACAATAGGTTTCGGGAAATAATCTGGATAAATCAATTGAATATCCTGAAGACCGTAAAATGCCATCAGAATGAACAGAGAAAGAAAACTGAGCGGTTTAAATTTAGAATACAAAACCAGATTGATTAAAGGAATTAATCTTTGCTTTTATTTTAAAATTATTTAGACTTTCTATTTTTTAGCTTCTTTTTTGAAGTAATGACAATTGCCCCATACTTTACTTTTTCACCATAAATAGTTGTTGCCGATTTTTCGTCTAAAATATTTATTGATGCGATGTTTTCTTTATTTAATTTTTTCATTTTGTCTTCAGAAATTCTAAATCCATCCAAAAAAATACTTGGTTGTGTCGATTCAATATCTTCTTTTGAAGGCATACCTAACCAATGAGATGCTCCAATAGTATCATTAACCTTTCTAAAGCCATCGAAGCCTTTTTTTAAATCAATTTGTTTAAATTCTTCATCTGCTTTTAATTCTTGAGCTTCAATTGTAGTCGAGATGCCAACTGTAGTAATCAATCCTAAAGCTATTTTCCCTAAAACGGATAATGCGATATTTCTATTTAATTGATTATTTCGAAAATTTCCACAAATGTTAGGATTAGACCTTACTTCTTCATAAAGTTCTTCATCGGAACTATTAGTAAAATCTTGTACAGTTTTACTACAAACTTGGCAGAAATTTCCTTTATCACAGGAAGTCATTTCATCCCAGTTTTCGAAACAAGGGTTTGGAATATTTAATTTCATAATGTATTTTTTTGTGTTTAGATATTTTTTTAAAGATAGTCAGGAATTATTTACAAAACAATTTACAAATGAAAATATCTCGGATCAGGATATTGAAATTCAAAATCCAACTCTTCAATTAACTTGTTTGGAGAAATCGTTCTTCCGACATCTGTTCTTTCACCAGAATAAGGCAAATCTTTCTGAGCATTAATTACCTCTTCTTTGTTTGGATGAATCGGAGCGACAACGTTATATACTTTAGATTCAGAATGATTGTCTAACATTTTTTCTACCACCGAACAAATATCTGAGTAGTGAATATGATTCACCAACTGATCTATATTGGAAATATTATAATTCTTCAAAAGTCTCTGATCTCCCATCAACCCGGCCAATCTTAAAATATTGATCTGTGGAAATTTATCTAAAATAAAACTTTCACTTTCTACTTTTTGTGCAGGTTTATCGTCTTCTGTAAAGTCTTTTTCAGTTTCAGGATAAACGCCTGTCGAACTTGTCAAAAACAATTGGCCTTTAAAATCTCCAAGAAAATTCAGCAAGTTTTCACGTTTGTCATTCATAGGAATTTGAGCACCTCTGATTCCCGAAAACGGAACACTGATGATAATAGCATCCAGTTTTTTTGCTGCATCCCATTCTTTCATCTCTGGATCCAATTCATTAGGGAAACTGACTAAAGTGGTGTGATATCCTTTAGATTGTAGATCTTCAACCTTTGATTTTGTAGTCGTGGTTGCAAAGATTTCATATTGATTTGATAATCGTTCTGCAATGTGATTTCCGAGCCAGCCGCAGCCGATGATGCCTATTTTTTTCATATTTAGTTTTTGAGTATTATTTCAGTGATTCGTAATTGTTATCGGGATTTTGGAAGTTTTGAAGGATACGAGTGATATAAATAACATTATTCTCAATTTTATAAATAATCGTATTATGTTTTGTCAAAAGATATTTTCTAAAATCTGAGTCTTCATAGCGGGAGAATATTACTTTTTCAGAAGCAATAATTTCCAATGCTTTGTCATATTTATCATAAAAATCCAACAATACATCCAAAGACCATTCTTTTAATAAATAATCTTCAATATTTTTAAAGTCCAGATCTGCACTAACTAATACCTCTATTTGCATCATTTTTGTACTTTTTTAATCTCTCGTCTCTTTCTGATTTCCAGGTTTCATAAGGAACTGTTCTTCCGTTTTTAATATCTTCCTCAGAGCGTTTCAAAGACTCCAGAATTTCTTCTTTTGTTTCGTTACGCCATTGTTTAGGTTCGATGGTTTTTGAGATTACTAAAAGCTCTTCCGGTGTGAATCTTTTTTCTTTTAGTTTTTTGAAAAAAGTAGGTTTCTTAATTCCCGATTTCTCAATAATATAAGACATTTTGAAAGGAGAATTTTTCAGAATCTCATCAATGTTATTTTGGATTTCGATGTATTTTTCTATTTCTGCTGTCATGTTTTTATATTTTTAAGTATCATTATCTGATACAAATATAATCAATTTATGACTCAATAATTATGAGGCAATATCTTTTAAAGTAAAAATTTGTTGGCTTTAACTTTACCTATTCGTATTATTTCACCCAAAGTTCGTCACAAGAATATTTGAATTTATGATTATCTATATTAATTTTTCCTGAAAACTCGTAAGTATAAATTGAATCTGGAAGAATTCCAGTCTTACTAATTACTAATTCGAAATCAATATTATTTTTATTGGAAAATTTTAAAATTTGTTTTTTCTGATTTCCTGCTGAATTCAAAACTTTTTTGTTCTCAGTTAATTTCAAGGTATCGTGGTAATTTTTAGAATCCTTTTTCCAGCCTTGAAATTCAGCTAACTTTATTTCAAAAAGAGAATCTTTAATTCTTTTGAGCTCAAATATATCGTAACCGCAAAGCATCCCCAAACTAGTCTGATTATCGGGATTTTTAAATGAATTATTCAGATAATCCCATTCAACTTTTTTCTCTATATAATCTTTTTTACAAGAAATAAGAAAAAGCATTAAAATGAAATAAAAAAATCTAGTCATTAATTAAATTTATATGTTGTTATAAAATAAATTTTCCAGATTCGTCAACCAAATTATGAAACATATGCTCGTTATATTTTACATAGTCTCCTATTTGGGCTTTTTTGGAAACATACTTTTTATGTAAAACACCGGTATTTCCATTTTTTGTATCTAGTAAAAAATAATCTTCATGAATATCAATAATTTTTAATGATGAAGGTTTTGCGATAGTAGAACTGAAAACTAAAAAATCATCAGGAGAAGGTTTATCATGATGCCCGATTGGTTGTAGGCAATATTCAAAACTATTCTCAACGGTTTCCTTTCTATTTTGTAAATCTTCTACTCCTCTAATATTGATATGGATAAAAATTTCAGTTTCCCCTTCAAATTTTTTCTCTTCTGATGAATGAATAATTCTTGATTGAACCTCCCAATAAAGTCCAAAGGAAATTGATTTTAATACCATTCCTTTTTTTAATCCACATTCTACATCCGAAATCATTACAATGATTCCAAAATTTGACAGATGAGAAGATGACATTACCTTATGTTTATGTTCGGAGTCCATGAATACTTCTTAGTTAAAACTATCTCAAATCTAAAGAAAAGTAGAATAACTTTAAGATTTTTTTCAAAAATTTAGAACAAAAAAACTCAACGATCCGCTGAGTTCATTATGTATGGATTATTGCTTGGTTGAGGTTTGATATCCAAATTTCTCGCTGCATATACCAGTTCATTCGTATCGCTGTAGAGTAATTCCCAATCCGGAACGTCTTTCATTGCGGTTAAAAGGGTGAGATAAGTTTTCAGGTTTTTCTCAAGATCTGTCGGAGGTCTGCGTTGGCTTCTGCCTGATCTGCAAATTGCATTTCAAAAATTTCATTCTTTGTTTTTCACTTCTGCAAATCTCTCACTTGTCTTCATTAATTATCCCCAAAAATATAATACTCATCCAAACAAACTGATTATTATATGATCATGAGACGTCATTTATCAGTCCCGAGAGGTTTAATGAAGCTTCGAACAGGTGTTTTAATGATCAAGAGAGGTCTTTTAATGGTCTGAATATATCATTTACCGTTCCGGATACGTCCACGAAAGATTCGATGCGGTTGTTTATAGATCTCTACTAATCTTCTACCTGTCGAGATAGGTTGTATGACCTGTCTGAATGGTTAAGTAACTCCATCGGAGGCAACACCAACCACGATGGATCTTTGATGAACGTATCGGAATAGGTTATACAACATATCGAAACCTTTACGGAACGTATTGGGACTTATTCAGAACGTATAGCGATAGATGTTTTACGTATCCTGAAGGGTTGAGAACCTTAAATATGGGGTTGGGAACGTGTCGATAATGATTTTCGCTGGTGCGGGAGCTGTGATCTTTTTTTTTAAATCACAATGGTTCCGTCAGCGAGGTATGTCTTGAATACGTCGAATGTTTACCGCAACTTGTTGGAGACTTCCTGCAATTGCAGGAGGTTTGTTTTAAGGGTGTTTGAGAGGTCTTGCGGATGCGGGTGGTTTTTTATTTGGGGTTATATTTCCATATTGTATTACGCTAGCGCGAGCTTCAAGCTCGTGGTGTGATTTATTTGTGGGTACGAGCAAGATGCTCGTACCAGCAGGGGGATGCTGGAAGTTTTTTAAAGATGGTATAATGTTCGGAGTGAGTCGTATTTACTAGATTACGGAAATCCATAATTTTCATTAAGTTAAGTTATATACTTTTGAGAAAAATAATATTATGACATTAAAGTTCAAAACATCAAATGCAACTAATTTCAAAAATGAAATTATAAAACTTATTAACGACGGAAAGTTGTCTACGTGGGAAATATTAACAATAAATAGTACAGAATATTTGAAACATATTGGGCAATGGGGAGATAAGGGCGTTATAAAACTAACAACAGATAATGACAATCAACATTTGACATCACAAGTTTTTAAGTTTGATAGTTACACTGGGAAAGTTGAAGATTTTGAAGGTTACTATCTTGGACGATTTTGTGAATTAATTTTTGTAAACTTTCCTAAGAAATTTTCATCTATTGACAAGAACTAATGTTTAAATAAAAAAAAATGAAATATCAGGTACACGATTTAGGACAATTAAGTGGTGGAGAAATAGTTGAGGTGTCTTTAGCAGGAACTGCTGCAAATGTTAAACTTATGGATAGTTCAAACTTATCAAATTACAAATATGGGAAAAATCATAAATATTATGGTGGATATGTAAAGCACTCTCCTTATAGAGTTTCAGTTCCAAATTTTGGAAGATGGTATATAACGATAGATTTAGGAGGCTATTCAGGAACAATACGTTCTTCTGTAAGAGTTATCAAATAATTGATAAGTTATGAAAATCAACTTCACAGAAGATTTTTCTAGTATTAACCTTAATGATCAAAAAACTTGTAAACTTAAGCTACTAGATAAATTTTATGTATTAAACTAATAAATATAAAAACAATGATAAGATGTCCAAAATGTAATTCAGAGCAAATCACTTCACAAAAAAAAGGATTTGGATTTGGAAAAGCCATAGCAGGAATTTTTGTTGCTGGACCATTAGGATTAGTAGCTGGTACTGTTGGAGCAAATAAAATTCAAGTACATTGTTTAAATTGTGGAAATAAATGGCTACCTAATAAATCACCTGGTATTTCGAACGAAAGAACCACCACAGCACTCCCTATTAAAAAGAAAAAAGCCCCTCATAACTTACCTAAAGAAAAGACAGAAGAAGAAAGGAGAAGAGAAATTTATGAAAAAACTGGGCTGTCTGCATCGGATCCAAAGTTTGGAAATTTTAGAAAAACTAAAAAACGTAATTAATCTATACAAGTAAAAGCAAAACCCGATTTCGCGGATTTGCAATCCGTGATCAAACAATATAAAAGCACGGATTATAAATCTGCGCTAACATACAAATATAACCTGCCTCACAGCAGGTTTTTATATTTGTGTCATTGCGAGCAAAGCGAAGCAATTATAATCCGTTTAAAAAAATCTCTTCATTTCATCAGTTTACCACACATCTTGACAGGTCGCTCTTACGGAGCTTGCGTTTTTTTGTATAATTTTTCTATTATCAGTACGTCCCGATGGGGCTTAATATAGCTCCGCTAGGAGCAGTCTATTAATAGGAATAATTTTAAACAGTGTGAAAAGCTCCATTAGGAGCGACCTCATTTTGCATATCTATCTTCAGTTATTATGAAAGAATGAAGTAATGTGTTCAACATATTGCTTCGTTATTCTTCCTCACCATCACATTTAAAACAAACTCTCATCTACAAAATTCAGCAGCATTACTTTCAGATTCGGTTCCGATCTCGCGGATTTGTAATCCGTGAGCAAACACTAGAAAGAAAAATCCGTATATTTCACTATAAAATTCTTAACAGCATATGAAGACAAAATTTTTAAAAATTGTTGGAGTTGTTTTTTTTCTATTTGTACTCTTCAGAGTAATTAATCCTAATTACACGAAGAAAATTTTTGTTCTTGATTGTTCAGACAAATATAAAATGTCAGTTTTTGGGAGAGAGTATGAAGGATTTAGATATCATAATTCTAAAATGGATGTTGCGAAATGCCTCTGTGAAAAATACCTGAAGACTAAAGAAAAAAAATATGAATCTGAGATCCGAAAAATTATTAACGAGTTTGAGCTTGAAAACTCTGAATATAATATGACAATTGAAAAGATTTGTACCGACAGAGAGGAAGTGTTCTTTTATTGGTATTATGAGTAGATTGTTTTCTGACTGTAATCATCATTGTAAAAAATATGAAAACCTGCCTCACAGCAGGTTTTCATATTTTGAATCATAAACTTCTCGATACGCTTTTTTCAAAAGCTACTCGAAGTGACGGATTGCTTCCTTAAAGAAGCATTTTCAATTCCTCGCAATAAAGCATTTTTAATACGATCGTTTTTGTATTAATATTTATAAACATCAATCAATTCAATATCAGTTGGGATTTTTAAAGATTCCAATTCCTTTTGAAGATCAGTGATTTTTAAATTTTTTAAAACATAGTTTTTATCAGTATTCAAAATCCAATAATCTTTCACCTTTTCATCAGGAATTTCATAGCCATCCAAACTGTCTTTTGGATTTCTTCTTTTTAAACCCTGCCTTTCTGCAATAATAAATTCTTTGTAAGTATTTACTTTAAGAACTTTGGAAGGGATAATGGCGACTTCACTATTCCATCCGTCAGCAGGTGCAATAAAAACTTCATGAGCAGAATTTCTGAGCAATTCGTATCCACCGGTAAGATTTTTCGTAAAATCCTGAACTCCGGGACCAAAACCAAATGAAGGAAATATTGATAGCCGTGAATTTCGAAATGAATTTATTGCTAGCAACAGTAAAAACAGTCCAATAAATAGTAGGAATACTTTTAAGATTCGTTTTGTCATTCGTTATAATTCGAGTAATTCGTCTGAAACAAAATTCGGCAATGTCACCTTCAAATTAGGTTCTGCTTCCATTGCTCTTTTGATAGCGAAAACAGCACCTTCATTTCTTGCCCAGCTTCGTCTTGAAATTCCGTTGTTGACGTCCCAGAAAAGCATCGATTTCAATCTTCTGTCGGCATCATCGCTTCCATCCAATAACATTCCGAAACCACCGTTGATCACTTCGCCCCAACCAACGCCGCCGCCATTATGAATACTCACCCAGGTTGCCCCACGGAAACTGTCGCCAATCACATTATGAATCGCCATATCTGCCGTAAATCTCGAACCGTCATAAATGTTAGAAGTCTCTCTGTACGGCGAATCTGTCCCCGAAACATCGTGATGATCTCTACCCAAAACTACCGCTCCTATCTCTCCATTTTTAATGGCTTTGTTGAAAGCTTCTGCGATCTTCATTCTTCCTTCTGCATCGGCGTACAAAATTCTCGCCTGTGAACCAACCACCAATTTATTTTCCTGTGCCCCTTTGATCCACTGAATATTATCCTTCATTTGCTGTTGGATCTCTTCAGGAGAATTTTGGATCATTTCTTCCAAAACCCTGCACGCAATTTCATCTGTTTTCTGCAGATCTTCAGGTTTTCCGCTTGTACAAACCCAACGGAACGGCCCAAAACCATAATCAAAACACATCGGCCCCATAATATCCTGAACATAAGAAGGGAATTTAAACTCTCTTCCCAATGTCGGATTGTCAGACATTACATTGGCTCCCGCTCTTGAGGCTTCCAATAAAAATGCATTTCCGTAATCAAAGAAATAGGTTCCTTTTTCTGTATGTTTATTGATCGCTGCAGCGTGTCTTCTCAAAGTTTCCTGAACTTTTTCTTTGAATAATTCAGGGTTTTCTGCCATCATTGTATTCGATTCCTCAAAACTTTGTCCGACAGGATAATATCCTCCCGCCCAAGGATTGTGAAGCGAGGTCTGATCTGAACCAATATCGATTCTTAAATTTTCCTGATCGAATTTTTCCCAAACCTCAACGATATTTCCAAGATAAGCCAAAGAAACAACTTCTTGAGTTTCCTGAGCTTTTCTTACTCTTGCAACCAATTCATCAAGATTTTCGTGGATTTCATTTACCCATCCTTGATCATGACGGATTCTGGTGATCTTTGGGTTCACTTCTGCAATTACTGTAACGCAACCTGCAATATTTCCTGCTTTTGGCTGCGCTCCGGACATTCCGCCCAAACCTGAAGTAACGAACAATCCGCCTTGTGGTTCTTTATTGATCTTTCTGAAAGCATTCAAAACGGTAATCGTCGTTCCGTGAACAATTCCCTGAGGCCCGATGTACATATAAGATCCTGCCGTCATTTGTCCGTACTGCGTCACACCTAAAGCGTTGAACTTTTCCCAATCATCCGGTTTAGAATAATTCGGGATCATCATTCCGTTGGTTACCACAACTCTTGGTGCATCTTTATGTGAAGGAAATAATCCCATCGGATGACCTGAATACATTGTTAAGGTCTGCTCGTCTGTCATTTCAGACAAATATTTCATCGTCAATAAATACTGCGCCCAGTTGGAGAAAACAGCACCATTTCCACCATACGTAATCAGTTCGTGAGGATGTTGTGCCACTGCATAATCCAAATTGTTCTGAATCATCAGCATAATCGCTTTTGCCTGCTCAGATTTTCCGGGATATTCGGCAATGTCTCTCGCTTTCATCTCATAATCGGGACGGAAACGGTACATATAAATCCTTCCGAACTCATCGAGTTCTTTTTTAAACTCCTGAATTAATTCTGCATGAAACTTTGGTTCGAAATAACGCAAAGCATTTTTCAGAGCGAGTTTTTTCTCTTCATCCGTTAAAATTTCTTTACGTTTCGGAGCGTGATTGATATTGGTTTCGTATGGCTTCGGCTGAGGTAATTGGCTTGGAATACCTTGCTGTATCTGTTCTTGGAAAGTCATATTTTATATAAAGTTCTGAGTTTAAATTGAAAGTCTTAAAGATATTCAAATTAGAAAATTCCTGCAACTAATGTGAAAAAATATACCATATAATAAAATTCCCCTCCTCCGGAGGGGTGGCGAAAATTCGGAAGAATTTTTGACGGGGTGGTTTATGATTCGTTATAATAGAAATTAATCAGTTAATTACATGCTGTATATTAAACCACCCCGTCTTAATTTTCTGCTAAAATTAATCCACCCCTCCAAACGAGGGGAATTTAGAACCGAAAATTTTCAATGATAAATCCTTCAAGGTCTTTCATAACAACAGACAAATTATTTTTCACATCAAAATCTGTAATTCTGAAAATTTTTAAACCTAAAGATTCAAGATACTTTTGTCTAACCTCATCATAAATTAGTTTGGTATCATGGCTCCAACCATCAATTTCAATGACTAATCCTAAATTTTTCACATAAAAATCTACAATATAATTTCCAATAATTCTTTGTCTGTCAAAATCAATGTTATAAAAAATCTTTGCTCGAACTTTTTTCCAAAAAATTACTTCGCTCAGAATTCCGGCTTTTCGTTTTGTAGATAAGAGTTTCTTTAAGCTTGGGTTATATGGAAGGTTTCCAACGTGATTTTTCTGGATGAGAACTCCATTGATTTCTGTTCAGATTTCATTCATCGTTTTTGTGTTTATGAAAAGATAGGGAAATTTTTTAATTTTTGTAAAATATAGAAAAGAGGTGCTTTTTATTACCACCCCGTCTTAATTTTCTGCTAAAATTAATCCACCCCTCCAAAGGATGGGAATTTTGTACTCTGAAAACAAAAATGCTTTAGATTTAAATACAACAAAACCTCACTGAGAATCAATGAGGTTTTGTCGGCTTAATTATTTTTAAGGTTTAATTACTATTTTTCACAAGGATCCATCCCGTAAACGTTCTTCCATCCGGAAGTGTGATGACATACCAATAACTTGAGGTCGGTATTGGCCTTCCTGAAATTGTTCCGTCCCAAACAATCTGAGTATTTGTATTTTGCTCGAAAATTAAATACTGATAACGGTCAAATACTTTTACATTCGTCATTTTATTTCCGAAAACATGAAGGTTTCTGACGATCCATTTATCATTTTGCCCGTCTCCGTTTGGTGTAATTGCATTTTTAATATCTAAAATAACTCCGTCCTGTTTTACAATACATTTTCCTTCCACATATTTCACGTAAAATGTTGTAATTCCTGTCGGCAGATTGTAAAAAACATTAGTTCCCTGCCAATTAATACCGTCAATTGAATAGAGGATCGGCTGTGAACCGGTCGCTATTATCGTATAAGTATTACCACTCGCAATCATATTCTGAATGACCGGAACATCATAATATTTTGCTTCAAAAGTTGCAGTGTAAGAACATCCGTTATCTGAAGTTACTGTTACGGTATAGATTCCTACCATTCCTGCATTAAGAAGAGTATCTGTAGTAGAAACTATTTGGCCTGCAGGATTTGTCCATACATAACTTACAATGGTATGATCTTTTACTTCTAAAGTATAGCTGAATGTTGCATCCGGACAGAAATACTGTGTTGGGATCTCAAAAATAGGAACCTTCTTAAGTGATATTTTAATGGTTGCTATTTCAGGACATAATCCCGGTACACTTACTTTCACATACACGATATCTGATCCTAAATTTTGATTAAATGGATAACTCGCCGGGTTTGCAATGGCATTCGTTCCTGAATTTAAATCAGCTAAAGAAGCATAATAAGTAAAAGTAGCATTAGCCCCTGAGAAAATTTGCGATTGATATTGGGTAAGGTTCACATTTTCAATGCCGTCATTTAAGGTATCGCAGACATTATTGAGAAGGAATGGACCGGAATTTTGAAGAACGACTTTGGTTCCAATAATAAAATTGATCGTAGCGATATCATCACATCCCGGAATATTCATCACTTTTACCCAAATCTGCTGTGGAAAAGGATTTGCGGTAAAGTTTTGTGGATTTGCAATCGGATTCGTTCCGTTTTGTGCATCACTTTGACTAAGATAAAAAGTGAATGTATTGATCTGATTCGGAATATCTACATAAAGATTGGTGTAATTCATCAGATTGACTTCATAAACGCCATCAAGATTATCATCACAAACCGTAATGGTTGAATTAATTGCTTTTGGAGGAAAATAAGTATTCAGTTGAATCGGCGCTACTGAAAAACAGCCATTTGTTTTAGATTGAAATCTTGCCCAAACTTGCACCGTAGAAACTGTTGTTATGATACTGTTTCCGATCTGAGCGGAAGGAACTCCCGCATTGGCTTCCGCTAAAGTGTTGTAATATGTAATATTCATATCCGAAAGTGGATACGTATTCTGAGACGCTGAAAACATTTGTGAAACCGCATCATTAAGCTGAAACGTTTCATTTAAATTAAAATCTTCATCACAAGTATTTAAAACAGCATTCGTAAGTATAATCACCGGTAAAAATGTCATTTGAATATTCAATTGTGATGCAGAAAAACATTCATTATTATTAAATTTTATTTTCACATAAACTGTTGCACTTCCCTGAACAGGAAATTCAGTCGGATTGGCAATGGGTCCTGAAAAAACATGCGTGGCAGGATTATATGACGTGTAATATGTAAATGTAACATTTGAACCACTATAAATCTGAGGTTGTGCCAACAAAAGATTATACAGCTCTACTCCATCGTTATTATTATCACAAATATTGGTTAGATTGATATTTACAACAGAATTCACCGCGGGAGTTGATACCAAAGTGATAGTCACCGGATAAATCTGGGTACAATTGTAAGAATTAATTTTTACGAAAAGCTGTCTCGTACCAACAACATTTACACTCGTTACAGGATTCGTTCCGTTTTGAGCATCAGTTTGGGTAAGATAGAACGTTGTGGTTGCATTCTGATTTCCGATTATCGCTCCCGAAAACTGAGCAAGCGCAACAACTTCGGTATTATCATTATTAAAATCACAAACCGTAAAATTGGAGTCTACAATAACCGGATGAACCAAATGTACATTAATCGCTTTAATGGTATAACACGTTTCACTCTGCTCAAAGCGGACATAGAAAGTTTTGCTTACAAAGTTTCCGTTTTCTGTAATCGTTTGCGTGGGCGAAATAGGATTTATCCCGTCTAAAGCTGCTAAATAATTATCATAAAACTCGGTAACAGGTACCGTTGACGGAGCAACAAGCATACCTGCAGAAAGTGTCTGTAGATTAACGGTAATATCATCTGTTCCGTTGAAACAGATATATTCATTTTTATCATTGACCAAAATCTTGGTAAAAGTGATATTCAAATTGACAGTAACGACCGCAAAGCATCCTCCCGGAATCTGAACTCTGATATACACCGTGTATTGCCCTTCTTTAATCGTTCCTATTACAGTTCCTGAATTATTATAGGCTTCCAGAAAAGTTTGATACACCGTGAAAATAGCGCCCGGCTGTGCCGTAATTAAAGGACCAATATTTAAAGCAAAATCAAAAGGTTCATTATTATCTGCGTTAATATCGCACATCGAGTATGAAAAATTAATCGGAGAATTAGCATTCACGCCCGGCTGGAAAGAAAAATTTACAGTACCAAGAATATAGGTACATGCCGCATCCTGCAGTCTTACCCAAATCTTTGTATTTGTAGTAATATCTGCTGTAGTAACAGCGCTGGTATTATTTTGAGCGTTCGCCTGAGACAGATAATATGAAAATCCTGATGTTCCAGCAGGAAAAAGCAGGCTGTTTAAGAAACTCAAATCATAATTCTGCTCAATGCCATCGTTGTTGGTATCACAAAGTAAAATAGTATCTGTCAAAAGATTTTTCGTAAGAAAGTTCAACGTAAGAACTGCCACCCTGAAACATCCGGGAAGATTGGGATTCTGAATTCTCACATATAAAACCTTATTGGCATTCAACAAATAGTTTGTAGAAATACTGTTCTGATTATTCTGTGCATCAGCTAAAGATTCGTGAAAAGTAAAATTAAAATTCGCCGGATTTTGTGAAGTTACATTAGGTTTAAAATCATTTAAATTAAGCTGAATCGGAGCATTTCCACAAAAATTCTGGGTATAATTTCTTGAAATAGGATAAGAAGGGTCAAAATCAAGGGTAAAATCATCAGTTAACGTCAGATTACTGTTTCCACAAATATTAAAAACGACATTAGCAGTATAAACTTCATTCTGTGTAGGACACAAAGTAGCCTGAATGCCCGATGCCACGGTCTGTCCTGCTGAATTAGTCCATGTTACTGTTGGCTGAATTACACTTCCGTTTGGAGTAAACTTCCATGATTCCTGTAAAGCCTGCCAGTTTCCGGTATTTCGTGAAGCCGGAGAATATCCTACCGTTCCCGTATCATTTATAATTCCTATCAAAGCATTTTCAAACTTTCTGGTTGGGCACGGTGTGAGCTTTTTATCTACAAAAACTTCTACAATATTGGTGGTTTCGTGTAAAACAATTTGTGAAGAAGAACGATCGGTACAACCGGCAACTCTTCCGTCATAATAACTGATTACAAACTTTCTGTAAGGTGCAGTTCCCACTGTAGAATAGTAAATTTCCGATGTATCTGCAGCAGAAAAAACCATATCGTGATATACCCCGAAAATAGAATTTTTGGGCAAACCTGCGTTAGGATTTTGCCAAAGAACATTGGGATAATTGATATTTCCCTGCTGATTCAGATCGAAAGTGACCATTCCGTTTGAGCCAATGACGACAGACTCAAAATATTGATTAAAAAAGCAAAATTTAAATGGTAAATCTATTTTTTGCGTAAATAAATCGTCAAAATTAGCATTCAATGCCGTTCCCTGGTTCAGAGGAATTGGCGGATCGTACGTTCCCTGCGTGAGCTGGTACGTCGTTGTTTGTTTCAGCTCCGGGTATTCTACATGCAGTGGAATACAGCCATTAGCATCGAGATCATTTGTACACGTTACATGAAAATTTTCATTCCCAACAGCGTCTTTCACTTTTACACTTATGGGAGTTTGCGAATAGGCATAACAACTGATCAACAGTAAGAAAATCTGTAAATATTTTGCCATAGAAATTTGGTGTGATTAAAATTATTAATTAATTAAAACAATTTACTAATAAATATACCTTAAAAATAACACTTTTTATGTGCAAATTACACAACAAATACCATTTATTTATAAATTATTAAGAACTAATTAATATTATAATAAAAGCACGATATTAAAACATTATCTACATTTTAAAATACCACACAAACTCGACAATATTCAATTGCGAAACAGGGAAAGAATACTCTTCTTCATAAAAAAAGTGGAAATCTTTTGAATTTCCACTTTAATATTTAAAAATTAATCTTAATTAATCTCCATCTGAAAACATCGAATTGGCAAGCGACGTCACTACAGAAAGTGCTATACTGAAAATAAACGCCCACCAAAAACCATCTACAACCATACTATCTATAAAATAATCTGCAATAAGAATAATTATAGCATTGATTACCAAAGCAAAAAAGCCTAAAGTAATAATAGTAAGCGGCAAACCAAAAAGACTTAAAATCGGTTTTACGAAGAGGTTTAGAAGTCCTAAAACAATTGCAAAAATAATTGCTGTTGAAAAGCCGTCAAAATGTACACCCGGTAAAATTTTGGTCAGTAAAAAAGCCACAATAGCTGTTATAAGAAGTCTAATAATTAAGTTCATCGTATTTATTTTTATATTATCTGTCTTTTATAAACAAAACCTATTCCAATGACATGCAATTGATGTATACTAAGTTTTCTTTATTATAAATTTATTTAATTTTCATCATCGTCACCAAAGACGTTGCTACATGACTTTCAGAAGAGTGTTTTTCGTCAACCGTGAAAATCTCTGTTCTGATGACACTGATCTTAGAACCACCTTTCACGACATAAGCTTTTGAAACCAGCGCATCTCCCATTGCAGGTCTTAAATAATTCACCTTCAACTCCACCGTTACTACATAGCAATCTTCTTCGTAATGACTTACTGCCGCATATCCTGAAGAAACATCAACCAAGGAAGCAATCATTGCCCCGTTGAACATTCCCGCCTTTCTGGTCATTAATTCCATTTTAGGAATTTTAATAGAAACAAAATCAGTGTTTACTTCTAATAATTCAGCTTTATAGAATTTCAATGTTTCAGAACGATTGAAACTGTCGGTCATGAGTTTTCTTTTTTCGGGAGTCATATTGGGTTTGAGGGTTTGAGGGTTTGAGGGTTTATGCAAATTTCTGTAAAATTTATTTAATAATTTCTACAAAAATACTTTTAACTTACCTTTGCAAAATGGAATTAGAATCTATTTACAAAAAACTGCAGATTCAGGATATGAATCAGATGCAGAAATCTACATATAAAACTACAGAAAACAATACCGATGTTGTTTTGCTTTCACCTACAGGATCAGGAAAAACATTAGCTTTTTTGTTTCCGGTTCTTAGGAACCTTAAGAAAGAATCAACAGGAATTCAGGCATTAATAGTAGTACCAGCAAGAGAATTGGCTTTACAGATTGAGCAGGTATTCAAGTCGATGGGAACAGATTTTAAGGTGACTGTATGCTACGGCGGTCACGATAAAAAAATTGAGATCAACAATCTCAAGGAAGCTCCTGCTGTATTGATCGGAACTCCGGGAAGAATTGCCTATCACATGAGGAATAAAAATCTTGATGTAAAAACAATCAAAAATCTGGTACTTGATGAGTTTGATAAGGCTTTAGAATTGGGTTTTCATGATGATATGGAATATATTATTGAAAACATGTACAATCTTTACCAGAGAATTCTGACTTCCGCAACTTCAATGGACGAAATCCCTAAATTTACGGGTCTGAAAGATGAAAAAACAGTAGACTTCTTAAAATTAGGAGAAAATAAACCTGATATCCAGTTAAGGAAAGTGATGACGATTTCTGAGGAAAAACTGGATACTTTATTTCATCTGATTTGCAAAATAGGAAATAAAAGAACTCTGATTTTCTGTAATCACAGAGAAACTGTCGACCGTATTGCTGATCTGCTTTTAGATAAAGGTATCGCCAGAGAAACTTTCCACGGCGGCATGGAACAGGATGAAAGAGAACGTGCTTTACTAAAATTCAGAAATGATACCGCCAGAGTTTTGATTACCACAGATCTGGCTGCAAGAGGTTTAGACGTTCCGGAAGTTGAATCGATCGTTCATTATCAATTGCCGGCAACAGAAGACGCTTTCATTCACAGAAACGGTCGTACCGCAAGGATGAATGCAAAAGGTTTTGCTTATTTGGTGATGACAGAAGATGAAAAATTTCCTTTCATTAAAAAAGATACGCCAGAAGAATCTGTAAAAGAATTTTCTAAAGTTCCTGTAAACCCGCCTTTTCAGACAATTTACATCAGCGCAGGAAAAAAAGACAAAGTCAATAAAGTAGATATCGTTGGATATTTATTGAAAAAAGGTGAGTTACAAAAAGAAGATTTAGGTCTGATCGAAGTAAAAGATACAACTTCTTATGTAGCTGTTTCCAGAACTAAAGTAAGAGAATTACTTAAAAAACTAAGCACTGAAAAGCTGAAAGGCAAGAAAGTGAAAATGGAAGTTGCATATTAGGATGAGGCTGAGGTTAAGGTTGAGACTAACAAAAATCAGCCTTAACCTTAACCTTAATTTACCCTATTTCAATCCTTTTGTTTTTGTCTGCAATGTGTAAACAGATTTTGAAGCGGTAATAAACAGAATATCGTTTTTCTCGCCTCCAAAAGTTACATTCCCAGTCCAGTCTTCAGGAATTTTAATGTGATGTACTTTTTCACCTTCATTGTTAAAAACAGTGACGCCATCTCCGGTAATATAAAGATTTCCATCTTTATCTAACGTCATTCCGTCTGAACCCATTTCACAGAAAAGTTTCTTTTCGGACAATTTTCCGTCTCCTAAAATATCGTAAACATACGTTTTTCCGGCATCAATATCTGAAACGTACAGTTTTTTTGTCTTCACATTTCCAATGATTCCATTAGGCTGCACAAAAGTTTCCAGTTTTGAAATTTTGCCATCTTTATTTCTGTAATACAGATTCTTTTCAGGAATCTCCACTTTAAAATTTTGCCAATAATCTCTTTTATACAATGGATCGGTGAAATAAATTCCTCCGTTTCCGTCGAGCCAAAGATCGTTGGGACCATTTAGTCGTTTCCCTTCAAAGCCTTTAGATAAAACCTGTACCGATTTATCTTTACCAATCTTCCAGATTTCACCTTCATTGTCTGAACAGGTAATCAAATTATCATTTTCATCGAAATAGGTTCCGTTGGCGCGTCCGGTTTTATCTAAAAATAAAGATACTTTGTCTGTTTTCCAGTCCCAGACATAAATTTTGTCATTAGGTTGATCTGTAAAATAAACGTTGCCGGCTTTGTCTGCTGCAGGTCCTTCGGTAAATGAAAATTGATTTGATATTAATTTTGGTTCAGTGTTTTCCAACATAGCATTGTAATTTGATGATTTGCAACTGGTAAATGCCAAAACCAAACCAACAAGACCTGCATTCAAAATATTTTTCATTTCTATAAATTTAAGGCTTACAATTTACGATTTGTAAAAAGTATTGCCAATTTTATATGAATAATTATTTAGTTTAAATACAAATAACCAAATGTCCTTTTTGTCCTATTCTGTAAGTATTTAATATTATTTATTAAACCTTAAAATCAAGAGCTTTGCATCATCATTTAATGAGGAAAATTTAGACTGCATATTATTTCAAAATGATTTAGAAATCATCTAAAAAAGTCCTTTTAATTCAATAAAATTCAAAAGATGAGCATTCAGCAAGGTAATATAAAAATTCCGGGAAGTGATGGTGAGGCTTTCAGAGATTCCGTAGGAACAATGGACGATACAGGGAAAAGAAAATGGGTTTTTCCTCGAAAACCAAAAGGTAAGTTTACCAATTACAGAGATTATACAAGTTATGTTTTATTAGCTTTATTTTTCGGAATTCCATTTTTAAAAATTAATGATAATCCATTTCTATTAATTAATCTTATTGATAGAAAATTCTTTATTTTAGGGCAGTCGTTTTACCTTCAGGATTTTTTTATTTTAGCTTTAGGAGCAGTGATTTCTGTCATTTTTGTAATGCTCTTTACCGTAGTTTTCGGAAGAATATTTTGTGGATGGCTGTGTCCGCAAACCGTTTTCATGGAAATGGTTTTCCGAAAAATAGAATATTGGATTGAAGGCGACCGTAACAAACAAATGAAACTCGACAGACAGAGTTGGGATTCTGAAAAAATAAGAAAAAGACTTTTAAAATGGTCTGTTTTCTTTATTATTTCATTGATTATTTCCCACTTTATGTTTATGTACATTGTTGGGTACGAAAATATTTTCAAAATCATTCAGGAAGGTCCGGTAGAACATCCTTTACATTTTACAGCAATGCTATCTTTTTCACTGGTTTTCTATTTTGTTTTCACTTGGTTGCGCGAGCAAGTCTGTACCTTGATCTGTCCTTATGGAAGATTGCAAGGCGTGTTAATCGACAAGCAGACCATCAATGTATATTACGACACAAAAAGAGGAGAAAACCGCGCCAAATGGAGAAACGGAGAAGACAGAAAATCTTCAGGAAAAGGTGACTGTATGGATTGCGGACAATGTGTAGTGGTTTGTCCTACAGGAATTGATATCAGAAACGGTCAGCAATTAGAATGCGTCAACTGCACTGCTTGTATCGACGCTTGTGATGAGGTAATGGTAAAAGTAGGTTTACCAACCGGATTGGTACGTTATGCCACAGAAGCAGAAATAGAAACCGGAAAAAAACTTGGAATCACTTCAAGAATGATTATTACCACAATTTTTCTGGCGTTATTAATAGGGTTTTTAGGATTTTTATTAAACGACAGAGGTTCTATGGAAGCAAAATTTATAAAACCTGCGGGGTCTACATTCTTTGTGAGAGACGGAAAAATCATCAATAATTTTACCTATACTTTTTTAAATAAAACCAATGAGAAAAAAGTAATTACGATAAAAATAACGCATCCCAATCATGCCGAAATTATCTCTTCAGGACCGAGTAAAATCGTCTTAAAAGGCGACCAGATTCTCAAAGGTTCAATTAGCATTGCATTCCCAGAAAATGAAATTAAATCGTCCAAACAAAATATAACATTTGTTGTTTTAGATGAAAAAAATGAAGTTTTAGACACTTTTGAAACAACTTTTGAAGGACCTTTTAAACTTGCATTGTAAAGCGTCAGTTTTTATGATTTTTAATAACTTGCGAGGGTGTAATTCCTGTATTTTTACGGAACATCCTCGCAAAATAAGAATACTCTTCATACCCTAATCTGAAAGCAATCTCTACAAGACCTTCATCAAGATAAATAAGCATTCTTTTAGCTTCCAGAATCACTCTTTCAGTAATAATTTCAGAAGCCGTTTTTTGCATAACGGTTTGGGTAATTCTGTTAAGATGCTTTGCCGAAATATTGAGTTGTGAAGCATAAAAAGAAATCGATTTTTGAGAAGTAAAAGACTCTTCCAATAAGTTTTCGAAATCCTGATAATGTTTAAAATAAGATACACTTGTGGCGGACGTTTTTTCATCACCTTTAGAAAACTCTCTTACCGACTGAATATAAATTTGAGAAATAAGAGAAAGAATAAAGCTCTGCTTCATGACATTCTGAGATTGATGTTCATTTTGAATAGCCTCAAAAAGGCGAATCATAGCTTCCAATTCTGTTGATTGAAGCTGAAGCTTTCTCGGAAAACTCGGAGAATTAAAAAATGGAAAATTTTTCAACTTCTGATTAACGTAGTGCATTTCATAGTAAGGCTGAGAAAAAAAGAAAATATAGCCATCGGTATCCGGAGAAAGTTCCCAACTGTGCACCTGTCCCGGAGAAAGAAAAAACAGACTTCCTTCAGAAACATCATATTTTTGAAAATCAATTTCATGTATCCCGGTTCCTTTAGTAAAAATAACGGTAACATAAAAATCATGACGGTGCGGTTTCTCGATATGTTTATGACTGGAAACCAAATGATCTTTCAATGTATTAAAGTAAAAATCCGGAGCGTTTTTCTCTGACTGAAAAAGATTGATGTGCAATACCGAGATAGAATTCATCCTGATTAATTATGTGTGAAAGAGAACAAAAATACACTTAAACTGCACATTTTACAACGTGTATTTGTAGTAAAGCTTAAAAAATATTTATCTTTGAATTTTCAGGATTTATAATGAAGACAAATTTACCCGACAAACTGTATTATTCGATAGGAGAAGTTGCGAAAGCATTCGATGTAAACGCTTCATTGATAAGATATTGGGAACAAGAATTCCCAATTATTAAACCTAAAAAAAACAAAAAAGGAAACCGCTACTTCACTCCCGAAGATATCAAAAACCTGAAAATCATTTATCATTTGGTAAAAGAAAAGGGCTACACACTTGACGGAGCAAGAATTGCCTTAACAACCAACTCAAAAATTTCTGAAACGGTAACATTAATCGACCGTTTAGAATTCGTAAAAGCAGAATTGCTTAAGCTAAAAGATTCTTTGGTAGAAAAAGATTCTGAATAAAAATGTAATCCCAAATGATTAAAGTAAAACACAGAAAGCATTTAAAAACTCTGGCTGGAGTCTCATTATTTCTTATAATTATAGGAGCTGTTTTTAATGTGAATACTTATTTAATGGCCGCTTTGATTGGAATCTTTGTCGTGTCACTTGTCCAAATTTTTATTCACAACAAAAGTGATTCTTAAGTTTATCTTTTTCATATAAACATTTTCACAATTCACTGTAAAACAATTATTTAATTACTATTTTTTCATTTTTATTTGCTTATGAATTAAATTAATTCATAACTTTATTGTATTCTTATTTCGATAAATCGAAATAAGCGATAAAACATAAATATATAACGATGAAAAAAAATTACTATCAGAAGATGGCATTTCTTGGAATGCTGTTGTTTACACTAGTTGGATTTCAAAAATACGCCAACAAATCTGATGAAACTTTTCCAGAGGTGACATTTATTTCCGAAAGTTTACCTGTAGAATCATTCTCTGAATTTGATCCAAACGATTTAGACGAAAATCAATGGCAAAAGCTCGGATTTTCCGAAAAACAAGCAGCAACAATTTTAAAATACAAAAAAATTGTCGGCGGAAAATTTCTGTCAAAAGAACAGTTCAAGAAATGTTATGCGATTTCAGAAGAAAAATATTCCCAGCTCAATTCTTTTATTTTATTACCTGAAACCAATCTGGAAGCAAAATCCGGAAATTCAGATTTTAAACGTTATGAGAAGAAATCTTTAAACATCACCCGGAAATTTAATCCTGACCAACTTTCACAAGCCGATTGGGAAAACATCGGATTTTCTGACAAACAAGCTGCTGCAATTTTAAAATATAAAAATTATTTAGGTGGAAGTTTTGTTAGCAAAGAAAAATTCAAAGAATGCTTTATCATCAATGAAGAAAATTATGCGAAACTTGAACCTTACTTAATTCTTCCGGCAAAAACTCCGGTCAATTTTAATGCTTATGCAGGAAAATCCAGTTCATTCAAATCTAAAACGCTGCAAACTTCTTTTGATCCGAATATATTGGATGTGCAAGGTTGGATGGCTTTAGGATTCTCAGAAAAGCAAGCGAATGTGATCGTTAATTATCGTGACAAAAATTTGAAAGGAAGTTTTAAAACTTTAGAAGATATTAAAAACTGCTTTGTCATTTCCGCAGAAAAATTTGAAGAATTAAAACCTTTTATCAAATTAAATTCTTCGACAATGGCAAAAAACACTGAAGATAAAAAGCCCGAATTCAAACAGGAGAAAACTGATTTTTCAAAAACTGATATGAATTCTATTACTTTTAAACAGCTTTTAGAATTTGGTCTGGATGAAAGAAGCGCAGGTTCAATGATCGGTTTCAGAAAAAAACTGGGTGGGTTTATGACTAAAGAACAAATTTTGGAGACCTACAATATTGATAAAGAATTGGTTCAAAAACTATTAAGCGTTACTCCCCTCGATAATTCAAAAGTTGAGCGATATACTTTGGTCGACGCACCTGAAGAATGGCTGAAAAACCATCCGTATTTTAAATATTCTGCAGACAAAATTATGTATTATAGAATCAGCAATCCCGATGATAAAAAGATTTGGAAGCTATTGAAAACCAAGCCTGAATATGAAGCGAGAATGAGGCTTTATGTGAAATAGTTGATAGTTGATAGCAAAAATATTTAAAATTTTACCATTAAGATTAGTTGAGATTTTTAGAATATTAAGTTTGAGCTTTGCTTTAAGAATTCAGCTTAAAAAATCTTTAGATTTTTCTTAATCTATCTAAACTTCTAAACTAATCTTAATGGTTTAAAAGCTTTTAAAGTTTTAAATCAATCTAAAATTTAATCATTTAATTATGAATTAATATTTATTAGAAATTCAGGAGAAAGCGTAACAACTCCTTCAGTTAAACTTTCGGGATGGGTTGTGAAACCTTTTAGTTTTGAAGTTTTTCCTTTTAAAACTAAATCCATCAATTGTTTATCGGAAAGTTTTTTACCGAAAATATCAAATGAAACTTTAAAGCCGCAGTTCTTAAAATCTGAACATCCGACTGCGGTTTTTCCTTTCATTAAATTGTGTGCTTTGCATTTCGGGCATTGTGTTTCTTCCCAAGACTGTAATTCTTTTTTTACAGCGGGCTCACGTTTTTTCTTTTCCTTTACTTCCTCCTTTTCTTCATGCAAGGTGAAAACTTTTGCTTTTCCGTCAACCACTTTTTTGGTGAGTTCGGTCACCATTTGTATCAATTCATCTTTGAACTGATTGGCTTCATATTCTCCACTTTCAATTTTTCGAAGTTTTAATTCCCACTCCCCTGTTAATTCAGGGCTTTTCAGCAATTCGTCTTCAATCGTATCAATTAACTGAATTCCGGTTTGCGTAGCAATCAGATTTTTTCTTTTCTTCTCAATGTACTTTCGCTTGAAAAGCGTTTCGATAATATTTGCTCGCGTTGAAGGTCTTCCAATTCCGTTATTTTTGAGCATTTCACGAAGTTCTTCGTCATCTACTTGCTTTCCTGCAGTTTCCATCGCTCGAAGCAAGGTTGCTTCGGTATAAGGTTTTGGTGGCGAAGTTTTTCCCTGATGAATCATCGGGTCATGAGGTCCCGTTTCCCCAACTTTGAATTCAGGAATTGTCTGTTCCTCTTCCTTATCTTTTTCCTTGTCGGTCGGTTCTTCTTTAGCGTCTTTCGCATACACTGCTCTCCAACCCTGTTCGAGAACCTGCCTTCCACTTGTTTTAAAAGGAATCGTCCCAACCTGAGCTTCAACTAAAGTATTTGAAATTTTACATTCCGGATAAAAAACGGCAATAAAACGCTTCGCAATCAAATCATAAATCAATTTCTCTTCTCTTGTTAAATTTGGAGAAGGCGGAATTTCAGTCGGAATAATTGCATGGTGATCGGTCACTTTTGCATCATCAAACACCGCTTTAGATTTTGGAATCGGCTGTTCCAGCAAAGGCGAAATCAAATCTTTGTAAATGGCCATACTTTGAAGAATTCCTCCGATTTTCGGATATAAACTTTCCGATAGATATGTCGTATCAACACGAGGATAAGTGACGTGTTTTTTCTCGTAAAGACTTTGAATATATTTTAAAGTGCTGTCTGCAGAATACCCAAACTTTTTATTGGCTTCCACCTGAAGTCCGGTCAAATCAAACAGTCTTGGATTTTTTTCTTTTCCTTCTTTAATTTCAAATGAAAGAATTTCAAAAGGATTAATCTTTAAATACTCCAAACCTTTTTCGGCTCGGTCTAAAGTTTTGAGACGGTCAATTGCAGCATTGAAAATTACGTCACGGTATTTGGTTTTCAGTTCCCAATATTCTTCGGTTGAGAATGCATCAATTTCTTTCTGACGCTGAACCAGCATCGCCAAAGTCGGAGTCTGCACTCTTCCTATGGACAAAACCGCTTTATTTCCTCCAAATTTTTTCGTAAAAAGTCGCGTTGCATTGATACCCAACAACCAGTCTCCTATCGCTCTTGCATTTCCTGCGAGGTAAAGATTTTTATAATCTTCGGCTGGTTTTAATTTTTCAAAACCTTCTCTAATCGCTTCTTCTGTCAATGATGAAATCCACAAACGCTGTACAGGTTTGTCGCATTTTGCTTTTTGCAAAACCCATCTTTGAATAAGTTCTCCCTCTTGACCGGCATCCCCGCAATTGATAATCTCATCACATTCGGCGACCAATCTTTCGATTACTTTAAATTGATTTTCAACACCTTTATTCGGAATTAATTTGATTCCGAAACTTTGCGGAATAATCGGTAGCAAAAACAAATTCCAGGATTTGTATTGCGGACCGTAGTCGTGAGGTTCTTTTAGGGTACAAAGATGTCCGAAAGTCCAAGTCACACAATAGCCGTTTCCTTCCATATAGCCTTGTTTAGGCATAGTTGCGCCCAATACTTTGGCAATATCTCTGGCAACGCTGGGTTTTTCGGCAATACAAAGTTTCATGAATAATCGGGGGTTATTGGGAGGGTTGCAAAAGTCGGGATTTTTTTTGGAATTATTGAAATGAGATAGTGAAATTAATGATTTACTTTAAATATCGGTTTTTTTTTAATTACTGTCATTCACTAATATAATCGTAATACAAAATAACTATTAAAATACTATTAGCTGTATTACAAAAAGCTCATTGCATACACTTTTCTAATTTGACAATAATTTTCTTCTTTTAAATTAAAAAAAATAAAAAATGTTTAATAGTTATTATTATCAAAATTTAAAAAATAAATTAAATCTTGTTGAAAATGGATAACTACAAATGATTATTTTAATAAAAACACAACGAAATAGTTTTTTAATTGTTTTATTTTAGTTAAAAAATATTAAAATATTATAAATTGTTTATATATTAGTTGAAATATAAATTTAAAACAATTATGAGAAATTTTTTACTATCTTGCCTTTTAGTATTTGGAATTGGCATTTCTGCGCAAACAACACTTTTAGAGGACAATTTTGACACTGTCACTAATGGCTCCACGGGAAGTTGGACGGGAACCAACATTGGAACTTTATCTATTTATCCTTATAATACATTTTTCGTTCAAAGTGGATGTGCTTCTAATTTAATAAGTGTCAAAACAATGCAGGTCACTGGCGTAACTGCGGCTACGAGTTTTAGCTGTTCATATCAAAGTGTTTCTGCAACTAACGCAGGATTTGCAGCGTTAATTTATCGTATGGTAGACACCACTTCGTACTCTAACCTCAGATTATCATACAAATGGAAATGTGGGGGAGAAACAGATCAGGATTACGGACAGTTAGTATACTCAACGGATAAAATAAATTGGATACCCGTAAGTACCAGACTACAAGGTCAAACTGCCTCCCAGACTATTACAGATTTAGCTTTGCCAGCAGGAGCCGAAAATGCTGTTATTTACATCGGATGGCTTTTCTATGCTAATACAACTACTGCTACACAGCCAGGCTTGAGTATTGATGATGTTAAAATTACTGGAGTTGCTCCCGCCTCTTGTTCAGGAACACCTAATTCAGGTACCGTTAGTTTATCTTCATATATAGGAAAATCCGGAACACCAATTACAACTTCTGCTTTAGCAATTTCTGCTGGAGGAGGAATTACCTATCAATGGCAGAGTTCTACCGACAATGGAGCTTCGTGGAGCGATATTTCTTCTGCCACAACCCCCTCTTCAAGCATTACTCCAATTGGAAATTTTGGAAATTCTATACTTTACAGATTAAAAACAACGTGTACAAACTCAGGACAGAATGCTGTTTCCAACACGGTTACTTACAAGTTTGACTATTGTAGTGTTTCTGCAAATGGAGCTGATAATAAATTTCCGGTTACCTCTGTAAAAATTGGAAGCTTGGAAAAAGTCTCAGGCACAACCCCAGGTCCTACAACACCGCCACAAGAGTATTTCCTACAAGATGCGACAAACTTTACTGTTACGCAGGCCGACAATGTAACTATGAATGTAAAGGTTTTTGCAGGTACCAACAGAATGGGACTTACATTTTTTATCGATTGGAATAATGATGGAGATTTTGATGATACTAATGAAGCTTTTAATACTACTACTCCATTAACAGGTACTGGTACAACTGCAGACAACTTTCCACTTATACCAGCAACTTTCACAGTTCCTTCAAATGCTGTTGTAGGTGATTTAAGGATGAGAATAAAAACCAATTTTTTCCCAACTACCAACAATACGACTCAATTAGCAGCACTAAGTTCACCTTGTAGCAATGTAATAAATGGACAATCAGAAGATCACATCTTAAAAGTAAATGCTCAAACTTTGGCAGTCTCTGATATTAATAAAACAGGAAATCTATCTGTATATCCAAATCCATTCTCAAGTACCCTTAAAATCTCTGATATTAAAGGAGTTAAATCTATTTCTATAAGTGATATTTCAGGAAGAGAAGTTAAATCTCTTGCACCTGCTACAGAAATAAACCTTTCAAGTTTGACAACAGGATTATATATAGTGAACCTTAAAATGAATGATGGCAGTACTAAACCATTCAAAGTAATCAAAAAATAATTACAATCTAAAAATGTTAAAACCGTTTCGTTATTGCGAAACGGTTTTTTAATGTTATATTCTTATAATTTTTATAGTAAAATAAAAATCTGACAGTAATTAATTGCATTTATAATTATCTGTTTTTATCATATTCTCAAAATACTCAATTTCACCGAATTCGAACAATTCCATCTCTTTGATGTTAACTAATTGCCTGCTTTTTTCCAGAAAAGAATGACTGTACAAAGCATAAGAAGGCTGTTCGGCAAAACCATTTTTTAGCATTTGATGCGCTTCTACGATAGGTTTCCCATAGAGTTTTTTAAAACTTCCAATGTTGTATTGTGAAAACTTTCCGTAGTGAACAATGAATTTTAATGATAATTCGATGGTCGTATTCAACATTTCGCTTAATTCCTGAATTTTCATATTGAAAGCATTTCTCATATTTCTCAGCATTCCGGAAATCTTTTTGTACGAAGGTTTATTATCATAGCGATAAAATAAAATCGCATCGCCCTCAATTTCTGAAATATCAAAATACTGATTGTTTACATCAATCAAAATAGAAAGTAGTTGTTTTACAATATATTCTCCGGTATAAAGTTTTGTATTGAACACAAATTCAGTAAATCCACTGAAGTCAGGAATCAGAATAATTCCGTCATTAATGTTCGTATTCTCCATAATTTTTGGTTTAAAACCTTTTTTAAAAGAGACGAACAAATATAATTTTTACTTTACGGAAATTAAAAACCATCAATATTTTTAAACTTGAATGATAATTAAGGCGTAGAGAAAACTATACTTCAATAATGAATTCAATTCATTAGCTTAAATAAGATTATTCTGAGAACAAAAATATTTCTATAATTTAAACAAATTAAAAACACAAAAATAAAACACTGATTAACAACACTTTAATTATTAAATTTAAATTAAAATACAAAAAGTCTATTACTTTGGTGGACTAATAAAAATATATGTTTTATATTTGCAACCGTATTCAAGTTAGGAAATGGAAATGAAATCAAAATTCACCTACAATTTTATGTCGAAGATAGGCATCATCCATATGATGATGTATTGCTGTATGCCTTTTTGTGGGAATTTTAGTGGCTGACCTTACTTTTATTATAACATATTTTTAAAGGCTTTACCACGTTGTAGAGCCTTTTTTTATTAAAAATTACAGAGAAAAAATGATAGAAATAAAGAATATTTCAAAAACATTTCATCAGAAAAAACAAGCTTTTCAAGCTTTAAATAATATCAATTTAAGTATTGAAAAAGGGGATATTATCGGAATTATTGGTTTTTCGGGAGCCGGAAAAAGCACTTTAATCAGAACCGTTAATCTATTGGAAAGACCTGATGAAGGACAAATTATTATTAACGGGAAAGATTTTACAAAATTAAATTCCAAACAGTTAGCCCATGAAAGGAAAAAAATAGGAATGATTTTTCAGCATTTTAATCTTCTTTCATCACGAACAGTTTTTGAAAACATTGCACTTCCATTGGAATTGGATAATTTAAGTAAAGATAAAATCAGAGAAAAAGTGAATGAGCTTTTACAAATCGTAGGGCTTGAAGATAAAGCTCATGATTATCCTAAAAGCCTTTCCGGCGGACAAAAACAAAGGGTTGCCATTGCCAGAGCCTTAGCGAATGATCCCTATCTCCTACTTTGTGATGAAGCGACAAGCGCACTCGATCCTGCAACGACCCAATCTATTTTACAGTTGCTCAGAGATATCAACCATCGTCTGGGAATAACAATTTTATTGATCACCCACGAAATGGAAGTTATTAAAGCAATTTGCAACCACGTTGCCGTCATCGACAAAGGACAATTAGTATCAAAAGGAACTTTGAGTGAAATTATTTCCAACAAAGAAAATCCTATCATCAAACAATTTTTAAACTCAGGTGTTATGACTATACCGCAAGAACTCAATAAAAAACTACAGAAAGAACCACAAGACGGTTTGTTCCCGTTGGTTGAAATCGAACTGAACGAAAGTATCAGCGTAGAAAAATTACTTTCTGTCATCTACGATCAATATAAAATTCCATATAAACTTCTGAAAGCTGATGTAGAATATTTGGGAGATTCCAATTTCGGGAAACTGCTGTTGCAATTACAGGGAGGAACTGAGGAAAACCAGAAAGCAATCTATTATTTTAATCAGAATAACATTCAAAATACAGTAAAAGGTTATGCTTAGTGATACGGTAATTTCGCTTCTGGGAAAAGGAATTTGGAAGACAGTTTACATGACGTTTGTTTCAGGGTTTTTTGGTTTTGTTTTGGGTCTTCCTGTTGGAATTCTGCTTTTTATTACTAAAAAAGGACAGCTTTTAGAAAACACCATTTACAACAGAATTCTGTCGGTTTTGGTTAATATTTTCAGATCGATTCCTTTCATTATTTTGATTGTCTGGATGATTCCTTTCACGAGATCTTTGGTAGGAACTTCTATCGGAATGAATGCGGCATTAGTTCCTTTAAGCATTGGAGCAGCCCCATTTATTGCAAGATTGGTTGAAAACAGTCTTTTGGAAATCCCGAATGGATTGATTGAAACTGCAAGAGCATTAGGTGCAACTCCGTTTCAAATCATTAAAAAAGTTTTGTTACCAGAAGCTTTGCCATCGCTCATCAATAATGCAACGATTACTTTAATAACTCTTGTGGGATATTCTGCAATGGGTGGAGCTGTCGGAGCCGGTGGATTGGGACAAATTGGTTATCAGTACGGATATATCGGTTACGATGCATTGATTATGAATCTTGTTCTGGGTTTATTGGTCACTTTGGTCTTTATCATCCAGTTTTCAGGTGATCGATTGGCGAAGAGATTTGATCATAGGTGAGGTGAGTTGGAGTGTTGGAGTGTTTTAGAGTTATTGAGAATGAGAAGTCGATTGACAAAATTTTAATCATACAATCTCTAATCGTACGGTATTACTGAATAAGCATCCAGCTTCCATCATCCAGCACCCAACTTTTTTAAAAAAAATAATTTACAATGAAAAAAATAAAAATTTTAGGATTAGCAGCAGGTTTGTTGTTATTCGGAGCGTGTAATTCGCCCAAAAAAGATGATCCAAACTTCATCAAAGTAGGAATTACTTCCGGACCTGAACAACAAATTGCAGAAACTGCTAAAAAAGTAGCTAAAGAAAAGTATAATCTGGAAGTAGAGCTCGTTTCTTTCAACGATTACGTGATTCCTAACGAGGCTTTAAATAATGGCGATATTGATGCAAATGCCTTTCAGCACGTCCCTTATCTGAACGAACAGTCAAAACAGCGTGGTTACAAACTGGCAGTAATTGGAAATACCTTTGTTTATCCGATTGTAGCCTATTCAAAAAAAATAAAAAATATTGGAGAACTTCAAAATGGAAGTACCATTGTTATTCCTAATGATCCAACCAACGGCGGTCGTTCTCTCCTACTTTTACAAAAAAACGGTTTATTAAAGTTAAAAGAAAACATCGGTTTGCTACCCAAAGTAACCGACATTGCTGAAAACCCGAAACAGCTAAAAATTCTTGAAATAGAAGCTCCGCAATTGCCAAGAGTCTTGGATGATAAAGAAGTAGTAATTGCTATTATCAACAATAATTTTGCAGCTCAAGCCGGATTGGATGCCGATAAAAACGGTATTTTCAAAGAAGATAAAGATTCTCCTTACATGAATGTTGTGGTTTCAAGAGAAGACAATAAAAATACAGATAAAGTGAAAAATTTCCTGAAAGCTTATCAGTCTAAAGAAGTGGAAAATAAAGCAAAAGAAATCTTCAAAGGTGGTGCCGTGAAGGGTTGGGATTAGTTGATAGCAAAATTAAAAATCCTCTACTCATAAAGAAAAATTCTATTATTATATGCGATACCGCTTCGGGAACTTTTCCACCGGAGCGGTATTTTTATTTTGAAGAATCCTGAAATTTAAATGAAATTGACTGTATAAATCATAGAATATTTTAAATATTATAGTGGTTGAAACTTCAAAAACAAATTCAAACTCCCTTCATTAACGCAATTATTCTATCGATTTATATACTATAGTTAAAAATAACCATTTCTCAAAAAACACATTTTCTCAATTTGAGATAATAAATATTTTTCCTATTTTTGTGAACAATCAATAAAAAGTTTTTTATGTTGAAGAGAACTGTACTTCTAAGTTTGTTTACGATAATATCTGCCTCTGCAATGGCTCAAAACAATACAAAACCTGTTTATTTAGACGAATCTAAACCTGTTGAACAGCGTATTCAGGACGCACTTTCCAGAATGACACTGGAAGAAAAAATAGCAATGCTTCACGCACAGTCAAAGTTCAGTTCTCCTGGCGTTCCAAGATTGGGAATTCCTGAATTCTGGACAACCGACGGTCCACACGGAGTAAGACCGGAAGTAATGTGGGACGAATGGGATCAGGCCGGATGGACGAATGACTCCATTATCGCATACCCTGCCTTAACCGCCTTATCAGCAACATGGAATAAGAAAATGTCTTGGAACTACGGTAAAGCATTAGGTGAAGAAGCTAGATACAGAAAAAAAGACATCCTTTTAGGGCCCGGAGTAAATATTTACAGAACTCCTCTAAACGGAAGAAACTTTGAATACATGGGTGAAGATCCATACTTAACTTCTAAAATGGTAGTTCCTTATATTCAGGGAGTTCAATCTAACGGAGTGGCTACTTCTGTGAAACATTTTGCATTAAACAATCAGGAAATGTTCCGTCATACAAGCAATGTGATTGTTGATGACAGAACGTTATATGAAATTTATCTTCCACCTTTCAAGGCTGCAGTAACAGAAGGAGATTCGTGGACGATTATGGGAGCTTACGATATGTACAAAAATCAGTATGCAAGTCAGAACCAGTATCTTTTAAATGATATTCTTAAAGGAGAATGGAAATATAAAGGGGTTGTTGTTTCAGACTGGGGCGCAGTAAACAATACCGAACAGGCTATTCATAACGGATTAGATGTAGAATTCGGAAGCTGGACCAACGGTCTTTCTGCAGGAACAAGAAATGCATATGACAATTATTATTTAGCAAAACCTTATTTAGACCTTATTAAATCAGGGAAAGTAGGAACTGAAGAGCTTGATGACAAAGTAAAAAGACTTTTGCGTTTAGCCTATAAAACAACGATGAATACTAAAAAACCTTTTGGAAACATCGCTTCTGAAGAGCATAAGGCTGTAGCAAAAGAAATCGGTGAAGAAGGAATTGTTTTGTTGAAAAACCAAAATAACGTACTTCCAATCAACGTCAACAAAGCAAATAAAATTGCAGTAATTGGTGAGAATGCCATCAAAGTAATGACAGTTGGTGGAGGTTCTTCTTCATTAAAAGTAAAATATGAAACATTACCTTTAGACGGAATTAAAGCTAAGTTCGGTAAAAATTCAGACGTACAATATGCAAGAGGTTATGTAGGAGATATCGGTGGAGAATACAACGGTGTAAAATCTGGTCAGGATTTGAAAGATACGCGTTCACCGGAAGAATTACTGAACGAAGCTGTTGAATTGGCAAAAAAATCTGATTACGTAATTTTCGTAGGCGGATTAAACAAAGCTGATTTCCAAGATAGCGAAGGAAACGACAGAAAAAGTTATGGACTTCCCTACAATCAGGATAATGTGATCTCGGCTTTAGCAAAAGCTAACAAGAACTTTACCGTTGTTTTGATCACAGGAAATGCAGTAGCAATGCCGTGGATTAAAGACGTTCCATCTATAGTTCAGGGCTGGTATTTGGGTTCTGAAGCAGGAAATTCTATTGCTTCTATTTTGGCAGGTGATGCCAATCCTTCAGGAAAATTACCGTTTACATTTCCGGTAAAACTGGAAGATAATTCAGCTCATACAATGGGTGAATATCCGGGAAATAAAGAAGAATTGGCTGCCGGAAAAGGTAAAGGTCAGAAAAATCCGATCAATATTACATACAACGAAGGAATATTTGTTGGTTATCGTTGGCATGACACAAAAAAAATAAAGCCTTTATTCAGCTTTGGTCATGGTTTAAGCTATACTACTTTCGAGTTTGGAAAAGCAAAAGCTAACAAAACAAGCATGAATCAGGATGATAAAATCACCTTTACGGTTACTGTAAAAAATACAGGTAAAAAAGCTGGTGCAGAAGTAGCTCAGTTGTACATTACCGATGTTAAATCATCTGTTGAACGTCCTGCAAAAGAGCTGAAAGGTTTTGAAAAAGTATTCTTAAATCCTGGCGAACAGAAAGAAGTAACATTCACGATAGATAAAACTGCTTTAAGCTATTTCGATGCTCAAAAGCACGACTGGGTTGCAGAGCCTGGAGATTTTGAAGCGCAAATCGGAAATTCTTCTGATGCAATTAAAACAAAAGTAAAATTTACTTTAAAGTAATTAGCGAAAAACAACACGTTTTATTTTAATATTATTAAAGAATCTGCATTGTCATAATGCAGATTTTTTTATTGTTTTTTGACTTTTGAACTCGCCAAATTGTTTTTAGTAGCTATTTCCCGCTATCCACTCATACTCCTCATTCTCCCAACTCTCCTACACCAAAACCCTCAAGCTTTCCCACTCCTATTGCGGGGTAACCGTTTCTATCGGGGCTAATAAACTCAGTCATAATTTTTCACTAAAGAACAAAACCAAGAAATATTTGGTCATTTTAAAGAATATGTAAAATTTATTTTTTGCTTTCTATATAAATCTTATCAAAGGTTTATTTAATAATTTATAAATAATAAACCCCCTAGGAATTATTTCTTAATAGATAATATAGATTTCTTAAAAGCTCTGTAGGAGCGACCTTTCAATAAATTATCAGACCGATCCTCGGAGCTTTTCGTAATAAATAATTTAAAATTCTATGAAGTGTTTCCTCCTACGGAGCAATTTCAAAAAATATAAATAGCTTTAACTTTTCAATATTAAAATTTCTTCAAAAAAAAACGTAACAGATAAAAATCTGTTACGTTTCAAGATTCGAAAATCTTTCTTTCAATTACTTTTTATTAAGAAGAGAAATATAATCTCCGTATCCTTTTTCTTTCATTTCAGCTTTTGGAACAAACTTCAATGATGCAGAATTGATACAATATCTAAGTCCGCCTTTGTCTTTCGGTCCGTCATCAAAAACGTGTCCCAAATGAGCGTCTCCTGTTTTACTTCTTACTTCTGTTCTTGCCATTCCGATTGAATTATCGGTTTTTTCGTCGATAACATTTTTAGAAATAGGTTTCGAGAAACTTGGCCATCCACAACCCGATTCAAATTTATCGGTTGAGATAAATAATGGTTCTCCCGTTGTAATATCTACATAAATTCCTTCACGAAATTCTTTGTCATATTCATTGGTGTGAGGTCTTTCTGTAGCATTTTCCTGCGTAACTGCATATTGTTCGGCAGTTAGTTTTTTCTTTAAAACTTCCTTATCCTGTTTTTGATATTTAGCTTTTGGAAGTGGGTTTGCATTTCTTGCAATTTCAAATAATCCAGGCTCAATGTGGCAATAACCTCCCGGATTTTTATCTAAATAATCCTGATGATAATTTTCGGCACTGTAGAAGTTTTTCAACGGAATCGTTTCTACAACCAAAGGTTTGTTATAATTTTTCGCTAGTTTTTGAACTTCTTCTTTAATAACCGCTTCTGTTTCTTTGTCCGTAGAATAAATCCCGGTTCTGTACTGATCACCTCTGTCATTTCCCTGCTTGTTTAAGCTTGTAGGGTCAATTGTTTTAAAATATAAGTCAATCAAAAGCTTAAGATCAACCTGCTCCGGATCGTATTTTACTTTCACGGCTTCGGCAAAACCTGTTGTATGACTTACAACTTCCTCATAAGTAGGATTTTTCTTATTTCCGTTGGCATACCCAACTTCAGTTCCTACCACTCCTCTGATTTGTTGAAAAAAATGTTCCGTTCCCCAAAAACATCCGCCTGCAAAATAAACTTCTTTTACATTTTTAGCATTCATAATGGTCTCATTTCCTTTTTTAATTGATGAAGATTGTTGTTTTGCTTCTCCACAACTTGTTGCAAAGACTGCAATTCCCAGAATCATTCCGAGAAATGTTAATATATTTTTCATTTTTGTTTTATTATATGTTTTCATTTTTTCCATTTAAAAGCATTAAACCAAATCCTAAAAGCATCATATCCTTAAGAATAAAAAAGTCTGTAACAGGAACGCCGTCAACAATATGCCAAACATTCGGTGTTGTAAAGAGATAACTCAGTGTCACCAAAAAAGTAACCACCATTCCGATACCTGCAAACTTTTTTAGATATGCAAATTTCACGCTAAAGATCAGTAACAAGGCAATGATAATTTCTATGACACCGATTATATTAGAAACCGCTTGGGCGCTCATAATATCATATACGAAAAACGTAAGAAAATGGTTTTCTACCAAAGGTTTTATGGCTGCAGCTTCCGTGGGTGTAAATTTGAAAGCCCCGATCCAAAGCAAAATAATTGCAGCTCCGAAAAGCGAAATGTAATAACCGATTTTGTACGTTGGTAAACTTTTGTGTTGCGATGTCTGTTGCATTGTTCTTAGATTTTGAATTAATATTTATTATTTTCAAAACTATAGTCGCAACAATTACAAAATCCTGACAGGCTATTTACTAAAAATCTAATTTCCTAAATACTTTATCTTTAAAACTCTGAATTTCAGCAGTATTGATATCAACTTCTTCTTCTTCAAACCATTTCTTTTTCAAGATGGAATCTAAAATCTCTACTTTTTTCTGATAAGCTTTGCACCATTTACAAATCTTTACATGCATAGAAAGCTGCCAGTTTTCTTTTGGCGAAATGCTTTTTGCATTACGCTTTTCCATCAGTAAAGTAGCTTTACTGCACGGTAAAAAGAAAATATGAATTATTTTTTTTAACATTTTTATTCCTTATGATTTTGAAAACCAATTAATTTCCAGGCATTCCCGCAGCTGCATTCTGGTGCGTTGTAAAATCTTCCAAAGATTAGTCGTAGAGATATCCAATTCCTGACTCACTTCAGGTGCTTTTTTTTCTTCGAGGTAATACATTTTCATCGGGATCTTCCATCGTGAAGGAAGATCTTCAATACAGTCTTCCAAGCTTTTATTAAAATCCTGATTGTCCAGAAGTTCAGATTCCTGGTTAGAAACGTTCCAATCATTCAACACCGAATCGTTTTTCCAGGATCCGGTTTCATCAAAAAAGTGATCGAGTTTTATATATGGTTCCGACTTGTATTTTTTACGGTAAAAATCGGCAACTTTATTATTGAGAATCGTGTTGAGCCAGGTGAGGGGCTTACTTTTTCCTTCAAAAGAATCGTAAGACGAAAAGGCAGCAATAAAAACTTCCTGAACGATATCCTCTGCTTCCACTTTATCCGAAAGCAAATAAATTGCTCTTCTCAACAACGATTCAGAGTATTGTTCTATCCAGTTTTTTAAGGTCTCGTTTTTCGTCATTTTTTTGTTTGTCTCTTTTCAGATACTAGCGAAGGTAATAAGTTAAACTCAGAAGTGCAAAGTTTTTATTAATCCTTTTTTCTGTTCAAAAAATCAGTCTAGAACCTCATAGGTTTTAAAAACCTATGAGGTTTGTTTTTTCTGCAACAGGTTTAGCCACGATTGGAGCATTTGTTTGAGCTCATTTTGTATGTTTTGACGGCGGCTTTGCCGCCGCCAAAACATACAAAATAGCGAGTGCGGAAAGCGGGAAATAGCTCCTAAAAAGGAAGGAAGTTGTAAACTGGATGATGGAAGATTACAAGATTGAGAATAATAGATTTCTCTTTCGTCGAAATGACAAACTCAAATACTATTTTACAAATAAATTAAAACACAAAACTATATTTTTCTATTGCTTTAAAAACATTAAATTTGCATCTTATCAAAAATTTGTAAAAAGCAAAGCAATATATAATTATGACATCACAAGAGATCCGTCAGAAATTTTTAGATTATTTTAAAAGCAAAGACCACCTTATCGTTCCTTCGGCGCCCATTGTGTTGAAAGACGATCCTACTTTAATGTTTTCCAACTCTGGAATGACGCAGTTCAAAGATTATTTTTTGGGGTATAAAGATCCTAAAGCACCGAGGATTGCCGATACACAAAAGTGTCTGAGAGTTTCAGGGAAGCATAACGATTTGGATGATGTGGGCCGTGATACCTATCATCACACCATGTTTGAGATGTTGGGAAACTGGTCTTTTGGTGATTATTTTAAGAAAGATGCTATTGCTTTTGCCTGGGAATTGTTGACGGAAGTTTACGGAATTCCAAAAGAAAACCTTTATGTAACTATTTTTGAAGGTGACGCTTCTGAAAATCTTGAAAGAGATCAGGATGCTTACAATTTCTGGAAATCTTACATTTCTGAAGACAGAATTATCAACGGAAATAAAAAAGATAATTTCTGGGAAATGGGTGAAAGCGGACCTTGCGGACCATGTTCGGAAATTCATATTGACTTGAGGACTCCTGAAGAAAAAGCTAAAGTTTCAGGACTTGAATTAGTGAACAACGACCATCCTCAAGTGGTAGAAGTCTGGAATCTGGTTTTCATGGAATTCAACAGAAAAGCTGACGGAAGCTTAGAAAAACTACCGAAGCAACACGTTGATACAGGAATGGGCTTCGAGCGTCTTTGTATGGCACTTCAAGAGAAATCTTCCAACTACGATACAGACGTTTTTACGCCTTTGATTACTAAAGTTGAAGAGGTTTCTGGTAAAAAATATACCGGAATTTTAGAAGACGAAAAAGATATTGCGATTCGTGTTGTGGTAGACCACATCAGAGCGGTTTCGTTTGCAATTGCAGACGGACAGTTGCCTTCCAACGGAGGAGCAGGTTACGTAATAAGAAGAATTTTGAGAAGAGGAATTTCTTATTCTTACAGATTCTTAGATATGAAAGAACCTTTCCTTTATAAATTGGTTGCCGTTCTTCAAAATCAAATGGGAGCATTCTTCCCGGAATTGGAAAAGCAAGGAAAATTGGTTACAGAAGTCATTAAAAGTGAAGAAGAATCTTTCCTGAAAACCATTGAAAACGGTTTGATAAGAGTTGAAAAATTAATTCAGCAGACCATTGCAGAAAATTCTAAAGTTCTTCCAAGTGTAGAAGTTTTTGAACTGTACGATACGTATGGTTTTCCTGATGATTTAACAAGAATTATTGCGGAAGAAAAAGGTTTGACCATCGATGAACAAAGTTTTGAAGCTGAAATGCAAAAACAAAAGCAACGTTCTAAAAAAGATTCTGCTTCTAAAGTATATGACTGGGTTGTTTTAGAAGAAAAACCTGAAACTTTTGTAGGTTACGACCAAATTGAAGCTGAAACCTACATTACAAGATATAGAAAAGTAGAAAATAAAGACGGTGAGTTTTATCAGGTTGTTTTGAGCAACTCCCCTTTCTATCCTGAAGGTGGTGGACAAATCGGTGATAAAGGCGTTCTTGAAAATGCTGTTGAAAGCTTTGAAGTTCTTGAAACTAAAAAGGAAAACGGATTGATTATTTCCCTAATCAACGGACTTCCTAAAGATGCAGGTGCTGTTTTTTACGCTAAAGTAAATGCCACAGAAAGAAAAAATTCTCAGGCAAACCACTCGGTAACGCATTTGTTACATGAAGCTTTGAGAGACGTTTTGGGAACTCACGTTGAGCAAAAAGGTTCTTACGTTGGTCCTGATTATCTGCGTTTCGACTTCTCACATTTCAGTAAAATGACGGAGGAAGAATTGGCTTTAATTGAAGAAAAAGTCAATGCAAAAATCAAAGAAAATATAGCTCTGCAAGAGTTTAGAAATATTCCGATCAAAGAAGCGATTGACAAAGGTGCAATGGCTTTATTTGGTGAAAAATATGGTGATAGCGTAAGAATGATTCAGTTTGGAAGTTCAAAAGAACTTTGCGGTGGAACTCACGTAAAAAACACCAGCGAAATCGGACATTTTAAAATTAATTCTGAAAGCTCTGTGGCGGCAGGAATCAGAAGAATTGAAGCGATCTCGGGAGACAAATCCGAGGAATATTTCAAAGGTTTAGAAAAGCAGGTTGTTGAGCTTTCTCAATTGCTAAAATCTAAAGATGTTGTACGTTCTATTGAGAAATTAATTGAAGAAAATGCAGCGTTGAAGTCTGAAGTTGACGCTTTGAAAAAGGAAAAAGCAAAAGGCGAAATCGGTGACTGGAAAGGTGCTTATGAGCAAAAAGGCGATAAATTACTTTTAGTGAAGAAAACTTCTCTGGACGCGGGTTCTGTAAAAGATATCGTCTTCCAGTTAAAGAAAGAAATCCCAACTTCTATAACGATTATCCTGTCCGACGCAGACGGAAAACCAATGATTACTGTTGGTGTTTCTGATGACTTAGCAGGAATTTATCAAGCTGGAGCACTTATTAAAGAGTTAGCTAAAGAAATCCAAGGCGGCGGTGGTGGAAACCTAGGTTTTGCTACAGCCGGAGGAAAAAATCTTGATGGCTTGGAAAATGCTTATCAGAAAGCTTTGAATATTTAAATTACTAATAAATATTACCGCTTTTGCGGTTTCTATACAAACAATCCCTTTCAGTTTTTGAAAGGGATTGTTTGTATTTTACAACGTCAATCGTACATCGTCACTTCGAGTAGAATTTTGAAAAAATTCGTATCGAGAAGTTTTTGATCGGAAAACAAAATTTATGCTTCGATTCACTGTTCTCGATACATTTTTCTACGCTGCGCTACGAAAAACACTCGAACTGACGAAACCGTTTTCATATCGTGTAAACAACACGTCACTTCGAGTAGGTTTTGAAAAAAACCGTATCGAGAAGTTTTTGATGGGAAGACATATTTTGTGCTTCTATTCACTGGTTCTCGATACTTTTTTCTGCGCTACGCTAAGAAAAACACTCGAACTGACGAAACTGTTTTCGTATCGTGCAAACAAGACGTCACTTCGAGTGATTTTTGCAAAAAATCTTATCGAGAAGTTTTTGATGGGAAGACAGATTTTGTGCTTCAGTTCACGGGTTCTCGATACATTTTTCTACACTGCGCTACAAAAAACACTCGAACCGACGAAACCGTTTTCGTATCGTGTAAACAAGACGTCACTTCGAGTGATTTTTGCAAAAAATCATATCGAGAAGTTTTTGATTATAGAACAAAATTTGTGCTTCAGTTCACTGGTTCTCGATACATTTTTCTACGCTGCGCTAAGAAAAACACTCGAACTGACGAATTCGTTTCGTATCGTGTAAACAAGACGTCACTTCGAGTGATTTTTGTAAAAAATCATATCGAGAAGTTTTTGATTATAGAACAAAATTTGTGCTTCGGTTCGCTTGTTCTCGATACATTTTCTACGCTGCGCTAAGAAAAACACTCGAACTGACGAAACCGTTTTCATATCGCGTAAACAAGACGTCACTTCGAGTAGGTTTCGCAAAAAACCGTATCGAGAAGTTTTTTGATTGGAAGACAAAATTTGTGCTTCGATTCACTGGTTCTCGATACATTTTTCTATGCTGCGCTACGAAAAACACTCGAACCGACGAAACCGTTTTCGTATCGTGCAAACAAGACGTCACTTCGAGTGATTTTTGCAAAAAATCTTATCGAGAAGTTTTTGATGGGAAGACAGATTTTGTGCTTCAGTTCACTGGTTCTCGATACTTTTTTCTGCGCTGCGCTGCGAAAAACACTCGAACTGACGAACGACTGACGTGGGCAAATTGATAAGATCAATCAATTACCTCCCAAAATTCTTTTTCGCAAGATTAGGCAGGTCTTCATATCGTCCTTCAATTAATGCTAATTTCTTTGCCTGAGACCATTTCTTAATCTTTTTCTCAAAAACGATTGCTTGCTCAATATCCATAAACTGACAAAAATAGACTAGCTGTAACGGGCGTCTTGAGAATGTGTAAGAGCCAAAATATTTACCGTCCTGATGTTCGTCAAAACGTTTGTACACATTTTCGGTTACTCCAGTGTAGTAGGTTTTATCGGAACAAAGTAATATGTAGACGAATGATGTTTGCATGATTAATCGTATTGAAAAGTTTTGATTCATCACTCGTCACTTCGAGTAACGAAGCGAAGCGGAGAGTATCGAGAAGTTTTTGATTCACAGACAAAATTTGTGCTTCAGTTCACGGGTTCTCGATACATTTTTCTATGCTGCGCTAATAAAAACACTCGAACTGACGAAACCGTTTTCGTATCGTGTAAACAAGACGTCACTTCGAGTGATTTTTGTAAAAAAATCGTATCGAGAAGTTTTTGATGGGAAGACAGATTTTGTGCTTCAGTTCACTGGTTCTCGATACTTTTTTCTGCGCTGCGCTAATAAAAACACTCGAACTGACGAGCGACTGACGTGGGCAAATTGATAAGATCAATCAATTACTTCCCAAAATTCTTTTTCGCAAGATTCGGCAGGTCTTCATATCGTCCTTCAATTAATGCTAACTTCTTTGCCTGAGACCATTTCTTAATTTTTTTCTCAAAAACGATTGCTTGCTCAATATCCATAAATTGACAAAAATAGACTAGCTGTAACGGTCGTCTTGAGAATGTGTAAGAGCCAAAATATTTACCGTCCTTGGTGTTCGTCAAAACGTTTGTACACATTTTCTGTGACACCGGTGTAGTAGGTTTTATCGGAACAAAGTAATATGTAGACGAATGATGTTTGCATGATTAATCGTATTGAAAAGTTTTGATTATGCTGCGCTAATAAAAACACTCGAACTGACGAAACCGTTTTCGTATCGTGTAAACAAGACGTCACTTCGAGTAGGTTTTGAAAAAACCATATCGAGAAGTTTTTGATTGAAGACAAAATTTGTGCTTCAGTTCACGGGTTCTCGATACATTTTTCTGCGCTGCGCTACGAAAAACACTCGAACTGACGAGGGGGACTGACGAGATACATTTTTTATACAGGATTTACAGGTGGTACCTCCGGAAGTCCACTTGGGGTGTCATAGATGATGTAGTCGTTGTATTTGGCTTCGTTGGTTTCGTAGAAAATATCCTGACCAATGCCTGCATATTTTGTGAACAGTTGGTAGAGTTTATTAAGAGCTTCTACTCGACTCTCGGTGGCAACATCCCGGTCGGATATCCCTTGAGCCTGTGCGTCAATAGCGATATCCAAAGCTTCGCGTTGGGTAATCAGGGTATTAATTTTCTCTGAGGTAAGGCCTTCGTCAGCAAGTTGGGGAAGGTATTTTTCTGCCGTTACGCTCATCATTTTTGCAATGCGTACCACCTCGGCATCGCTGAGCTGACTGATTCCTGCATTGCCAAACTCTTTGTATTTGGCACTGTAGAGTCCGAAAACATGTTCTGCCATCTTAAAAATACTGCGCATCGATTTTTCCAGGGCATTTCTGGCGGCGTCTTTTTGTTCGGTGAGATTTATTTTGACGGCTTCCAGCTGTTCATCGCTTGGGAAACTATCTACCGTGTTTCGTGCTGTCGTCAGTTCGGTCTTTTTTGCGGTGTTATAGCCACGGTCTGTAAATTCGGTGATGTCTCTGTCGATCAAAGCGATTAGTTCATCTGCTTTTTGTTTCAGTACAGCGTCTGCCAGTTTGAAAGTGCGTAATACCTGTTCTTTTTTCATAATAAAGTAATTTTTTGTGTTTAAAAATGGGTTTGAAGTCTATTGTATCTTGTCTGTTGAATCTCCTGACTTTTCCGAAACAGCTCTAAAGTGCTGAAAAATAACAAATTGTACTTGATTACCTCTTCGGAGTGGTTGATTGCTTCTTCGGAGTGGTTGATCGCCTCTTCGGAATGATTGATTGGCTCTTCGGAACGGTTGATTGCCTTTACGGAACACTTGAACGCCATTACGAAGTGGTTGATTACTTCAACGGAATGCCTGATTGCCCTTTCTAATTGGTTGAAGCACTCTTCATAATGCCTGAACGAACCAACGGAACGGTTTACCGTTTTTTGAGATGAGCAATGGGTTGTAAAGTATTGAGTTGGATTTTGGAACCGGGAGTGCCGGATGCCTGCGCATGAACTGCGGGGTTATTTCTTAATATCATCATTTTGTTTTTTGTTGTTCTTAAAACAAATATAAAAATATTTTTGAATAGTATGGGATTGGAAATTTATTTTTTTTGAAATGGGAAAACCTCGCGGAGGGCGAGGTTTTATGTATTATAATATACTTAAAAAGTATAAAATCGGTTATGACTTATATAATTATGGTATCATCTATAGATTAATTCTTCTGGACGTTTCTTAACGCTTACAGTATGGCCTGGAAAATTAGTTAAGTCAATAGAAAGATTTTTGTCATATGTTAAGCATAATTTTCGAACGGAAAGCAATACAACAACTATATGACAATGATCTTCTACATTTGATTTCAAATTTCTTTTAACAGTTTTTGAAAAATTATCAGATATAAAACAATCAATTTCTGTTTTTGATATTTTTTTTAGCCTGCCCTCTCTTGTCAAACGATTTATAATCATAGGTATTGCATTTATCTTTGAACTATTGTAAGATGAGCTTAGATATTCTTTTAAAAGTTTCTGAGATACAATTAATTGGGCATAATTTGAAATGAGATGTGGATTATTCTCAACCAAGTCTTGATCAAATTCGTTAATCCAAGCAATCAAGTCTTTGTAATGCTTGTCAATCGGTGTTGCAAAATTTTTCGCTACATTATTGTCAATAAAAATGTCTTTCATCTATTCAGCTTCAATTGCAATATTCATAACATCAATCATGTATGTATCAAAAAAACTTTTTGGGGCATTTTTAATCTGACCATTTTTTAGAAATTTTAGATGATAATCCTTTGCCTTGATTCCATTATTTTCAATATAATATGCCTCAACATCATCTTCACTAATATCTTTTTTAGCAAGAGCCAGACGAATTCTGTTTATTAGATACTCGCTATGAGTCTCTATTATATACCTTTTAGAATCTTTTAGTATTCTATTAACAATATAGTCCCCAAAAAGGGCTTGAACCTTAGGATGTAAATGAATTTCGGGTTGAGCAATAAATAGTATAGAATTTCTACCAAGCTGCAAATCAGCAACGATAATAGGTAAAAACTGGCTAATCCCAAATCCCACATCACTAAGCGATGACCAGACACCATTAGGTTGAGATCTTATTAGTATTTCAAAACGTCCACCATCTATCCTTTTCGATTTAATTTCATGTAAAAGTCCCAACTCCTTAAGAATTTCTACGAGTTCTTTATATTTGCTAGATTTACTTGTTTCCCAAGAAATTATCTGATCTTCATAATTTTCTCCAAATTTTCCAACTTTTAAATCACTTTTAGAAGTTTCGTAGTAAGTTCTTTCTGGAAATAATCTAAATGAACTTATATAGTTCAGCTTATTATCATATTCCGTGAAAAATTTTTTTAAATTTATAACTGCAGACTGCAAATAATGATACTCAGCTCTACGAAGTATTTTTTCTAATTCATCAAAATTATTAAATTTGAAACTAATTTTATTTTTGATACTCGAATAACTATTAATTTTTTCTTTTACTGATTTACTTTCCGAATCTTCTTCAATTATTGCTAAAATCTTTTTTATAAATTCTGGTGATCTAGCAGAATGAAACTCATCCTTTTCTTTAAAATATTCAAAAGTAATGTCATATTTTCTAATCTTTTCAATTTTTAATTCATAAAAATCAGCTTTCGCCACCAATTTATGGAGTGTTGGTAAGTTTCTAAGAGAATCAATTTTCCATACTGTACTTATATATTGACCAGATTCATTCCCTTCAAAATCAATCTTAATATGATTATCAATTTTATGATTATGTACAATTTCTTCAAAATCTCCCATATTAACATACTTACCATTTGGAGAAAATTGAAAAGGAAATTCACCTGATTGGATTGTTCCCAAAACACTATAGAGTAAAGAACTTTTACCACTGCTATTAGCGCCAGTCAAAAGTGTGATTTTTGATGTGCGAAATGACATCTTTTCATAACACTTAAAATTTTCGATATTTAACGCTTCTATCATTTATATTTTTCTATTATTAAGCAACATATATTATAAACTTATAAAACAATCAAATTATAATTGCTAAAAATAAAAATTATCTATACATAAACCAACTTTATTTCAACTCAAAATGAAAAAAGTTTCTCAATACAAAATTATTCTTCAAATAATTTCTACTTGAACTAACGGAAATTGTAAATAGTAGAAATAGTATTTAATTATAAAAGCCTTAAAAACTCATAAATAAAAATTATTTTATCATTCACTTGGGAATTGAATTGCATAAAAATCATCTGTATCAAATTGGAATACAACCAATTTTACTTTTAACAAAAGATTATATTTTCTGTTATGGTTTTGTAACCTTCTTATCAATAGTTTTGTCTTATTAATAAAAAACTCAATGACAAAAAATTTATCTACGTTATTTTTATTTTTTACCGTACTTTATTTCGGGCAGACTTCACTGAAAGTTTTCAGTAAAATCGATAAAAAACCAATTCGTGATGCAGCCATTTACTGCGACGACAATCTGTTGGGAAAAACCAATTTTGACGGCGTTTTATCTTTTAAAACAAAATGTAAGAAAGTAGAAATTCTGGCCAGCAACTTTGAAGATGTTACCGCTGATGTGAAAAAATCAATGGAAGTTGCCATGCAGCCGCTGTCTGAGAAACAGAGCAATATCGATAAAGTGGTAATCACCGATAAAAGTGATCCGAAAGCTTTGAGGATTTTAGATGAAGTCAATAAAAGGGAAAAAGAAAACTCACCAAAGTCATTAGATACTTATAATTTTAAATCTTATTCCAAATTCTCGATTGATGTCGATAAAGATTCAATTGATACTTTTAAAAATTTCCTGGCTTCGAGAAAAGATTCTCTTTCAAAAGTCGATAAAAAAGAATTTAAACAAAAAGAAAGTGAAAAGAAAGATTCTCTGATTGGAGAAGATCTGCTCGACGCTACTCAGGAAAGTCAGATGTTCCTTTGGGAAAAAGCGGCGGAGTACAAATATTCCCAAAAGTTCGGGGAGAAAACCAATATCATCGACAACAGAATGTCGGGTTTTAAAAATCCTATTTATGAGGCTTTAGCTATTAATATTTCCAATTTGAACAGAACACCAAGGCAATTACGACCGGAAAACAGAAAGCTTTTTACTTTTTATCTGTCAGATACTTTACAGTTAGACGGCAGAAAAACTTACGTCATTAAGTTCAAGGAAATTACCGACAAGAAAAAGCAAAATCCGAGAAAATTTAATGGAAAGATTTATATTGATTCTGAAACGTATGCCCTGAAAAAGTTTGAAAGTGCCAGTAAAAAAAGAAACGAAGGCGATATTGTCTCAGTCTGGAAACCGATTGACGGAAAATGGTTTCTGGATTATGAAGACATTAAACTGAAAATGGGCGACCAGACATTTAATATTTCAAAAAAAGACAGCGTAAAAACGGATACGCTGAAGAAAGGCGAAAAACTGAGTGACCGACAGAAATACAACCGAAAAACATTTGGAAATTATCTGTATGTAAAAAACCGTTTTTTTGATTTCCAGTTGAATGAAACGCAGAAAGCCTCAGAATTCAAAGGTTATTCTCTTGAAATGAAAAACTCTGACGGAAGCCTGCTTCAGCAATACAGAACCGACAGTTTGACCGCAAGAGAAAGCGCAACCTATACGAAGATTGACAGCTTTGTAGAGAAACATGACTTTGAAAAAAAACTGACTTTTTTAACCCAATTAATGCGGGGAAATCTGCGTTATAAAATGATAGATTTTGACCTGACTAAATTTTTCAGCTACGATAAATATCAAGGTGTCCGATTAGGAGCCGGTATAAAACTGAACGAAAAATTCAGCAAAACATTCTCTCCGGATGGATATTTCGGCTATGGTTTTAAAGATCACACCTGGAAATACGGACTTGGTCTAGACATGAAATTGTCTGATAAAAGAACCTCTGTTTTCCGTATTGATTATGTAGATGATGTCTTTGCTGCAGGAAGATTCAGCAATACTATGTGGGATATGATGATGAAAGTGAATGATTTAAATTTAGATTTACATAATGCCAATTTTTATAAAAATCAGAAATGGGGAGCTTCATTTTTATATGATATTTCCAACTCTTTAAGCATGAAACTTGCCTTGAATAAAGAGAAACAAGAAGCACTTTTTGATTATCAATACAAAAATTTAGGAAATCGTTTTGATAATGTAAGCACAACATTATCATTAAAATTCTCGCCAAACGATAAAAACATTATGACGCCAAGCGGAAAATACACCTATGAAAAAGAATTTCCACAAGTGTATGTAAATTTTGAAAAAGGAGTTGATGCATTAGGCGGAGATCTGGATTATTACAGAGCTGATGCATTGATTATTCACCAGTTCAGATCAAAACTGGGAATTACTAATCTTAAACTTTTTGGAGGAATTTCCTCAGGAACAGCTCCAATCTGGAAAAACTTTGAAATTGCGGGTCAGAATGACAGAAATCCGGATCATTGGTATTCTAATATTAATACTCCAAACAACTTAGCGTTTGCCACAATGCCTTCGGGAACTTTCTTTGCCGATAAATTTATAGCATTTAAATTCTCGCAGTATTTGCCGTTTAGATTTAAAACTTTTGGATCAAGATATTCAAACATCGAGCTGGAATATCAATCAGCCATTGGAGATTTCAAAAACAGAGGCGACCATCTGTTTGATTTTCAGGTACTCGATCACTATTATCAGGAAGTCGGCTTTATCTGGAACCGATTTTTAGGTAGAGGTTTTGGCGTAGGTTTCTCTTATAGATTAGGACATTATCAAACTTCGCAATTCAAAGATAACTTTGGAATTAAACTAAGGTTCAATCTTTTAAATTGATAAAATAAATACGTTGTCAACAAAGTTAAAAAATAATTGACCGTCATTCACTTTTAAAGTGAATGACGGTTTTTTATTGATAAAAAGAATCTCAGATATATATCAGCAAATTATTTGTATGATGATATTAAAGTTTTTTCAGGAGCTATTTCCGGGTTTCACTACTTACTTTTTTGCGCCATTCTTTTCCTATTATCCAAAAAGAGTTTAAACATCCCGTTCTATTCAGGCTAAGGTTAGAGGTATTCTACAGTAATCTTTGAATGTTTGTTCTTTAATACAATTACAGGTTTCAAGTTCATCTTTTTAGAATTCAATATTTACATCTTGAAATGTAAAGCTCAAAAATCAATATTTTAAGTAAGATTTACACTCAAGATAAAAGGTAAAAACCTAACAACATCCTTCGGAGTGCAACCTTTGTAGAACATCACAGCATCATTTTCATAAGCTCCGGAGGAGCGAAACAACCAACAACCAACAACCAACAACCAACAACCAACAACCAACAACCAACAACCAACAACCAACAACCAACAACCAACAACCAACAACCAACAA
>Ga0308158_10000429_pt1 | contig 69941 bp, 60 predicted proteins | sample PhyBR2_FD_201038 | JGI IMG/M metagenome (GOLD analysis project Ga0308158, IMG submission 201038) | Phyllosphere microbial communities from UC Gill Tract Community Farm, Albany, California, United States - DLSLB.R2 | ecosystem: Host-associated > Plants > Phyllosphere > Unclassified | place: USA... | reverse complement strand
CGGATCAAGGGAGATTCCGGCGTGGGCGCCCAGCTACAGGTCGATCGTCAAGATCCAGGCCCCTACGGCGGCCCACGCCGGCTCTCGACGCCTACGCTGCCAGATTCCGAACAGATAAGGCCCCTGGGCAAAATAAAGGAGGAGGCCGCCAGGCCGGGGGACATTTGCGCCAGGGGCTTACCGGCCGCTGCGGGGCCCTCACGCTCGCGGCAGTCACGAACGGAGTTGCGCCCCGATCCACAACGTCGCCTGGACAATCAAGACGCACGTGAATGGATGCACGCCCTCTGCTCCGGACCTTGCAACAAGACACTCCCGTTCGTCGGGACAAAAACCAAAAAAAAAGCCCCTGGTTTGCACCAGGGGCTCTTCAAAGATTGGCGGAGCGGACGGGACTCGAACCCGCGACCTCCGGCGTGACAGGCCAGCATTCTAACCAGCTGAACTACCGCTCCGCGCTTGAAACTTTGCAGGCGCTCATTCTATCCGAAGATATTCAGAAAACCTACCCCGAAGACTGCTTTTTTCGAGGATTTTTTAAAACTGGCGGAGCGGACGGGACTTGAACCCGCGACCTCCGGCGTGACAGGCCAGCATTCTAACCAGCTGAACTACCGCTCCATGTTTTAACTTTTTTCAGCCAACCAACCGTCGGCTTTACCGCCTTCACCGCGACCTGCGTCGGCGGAGAAAACAAGGCCCCCGATTGCTCAGGGGCCTTCTTGAAACTGGCGGAGCGGACGGGACTTGAACCCGCGACCTCCGGCGTGACAGGCCAGCATTCTAACCAGCTGAACTACCGCTCCAAATCTCAAACTGCTACTGCGGTGCTGTGGTGGGTGCTGAGGGTTTCGAACCCCCGACCCTCTCCGTGTAAAGGAGACGCTCTACCGCTGAGCTAAGCACCCCAGCAAGCCGCTTAGTTTACGGCATCCTTCAGGGCTTTGCCAGCCTTGAACGACGGATTGTTCGATGCAGCGATCTTGATGGTGTCGCCGGTCTTCGGGTTGCGGCCGGTGCGGGCAGCACGTGCGCGAACCTGGAACGTACCGAAGCCCACCAGCGTCACAGCGTCACCGCCCTTCAGGGCCTTGGTGATGGAAGTGATGACGGCATCGACGGCGCGGTTGGACTCGGCCTTGGTCAGGTCGGCGGCCTCGGCAACGGCGTCGATCAATTCGGTCTTGTTCATTCTGTACAGCTCCTTTGGCGGGGATTCCGCATGTTCGACAGTGAAGCATCCGACCCAGACTGCGGCCGGATGCCAGTAAAGTTCTCGATTCGCCGACATCAGTGCGTACTGACTCGCGAGTGGTGCTTTTATACCAGTGCACCCCTACCCGCGCAAGCTGAAAAGCCAATAACGACGCGGGTTTCGGGCATTTCGACAGCACACGTCAATGCTTGACGCGCGTGGTGGAAGCTGTCTTGCTCTTGCCGCGCACTGTGACGCGCGCCCCATCCTTCTTGGCCTTCTTGGGGGTGAGCGGGGTCTCCAGAGCCAGCTCCAGCACCTCCTCGATCCACTTCACCGGGATGATCTTCAGATCACGGGTGACATTGGCCGGGATGTCCGCCAGGTCCTTGCGGTTCTCCTCGGGGATGATCACCGTGGTGATGCCGCCACGCAGCGCGGCCAGCAGCTTCTCCTTCAACCCGCCGATCGCGGTGACGCGGCCACGCAGGGTGATCTCACCGGTCATCGCCACTTCGGCGCGGATCGGCACCTTGGTCAGCGTGGACACCAGCGAGGTCACCATCGCGATGCCGGCACTGGGGCCGTCCTTCGGGGTGCTGCCGTCGGGCACGTGCACGTGTACGTCGTGCTTCTGCAGGAACTCGTTGTCGATGCCCAGCCGCTCGGCGCGCGAACGCACCACCGACAGGGCGGCCGAGGCCGATTCCTTCATCACGTTGCCCAGCTGGCCGGTCAGGATCAGCTGGCCCTTGCCCGGGACCAGGGTCGATTCGATCTGCAGCAGGTCGCCGCCCACTTCGGTCCAGGCCAGGCCGGTGACCAGGCCGATTTCGTTCTGTTCTTCGGCGCGGCCGAAATCGACCCGGCGCACGCCCAGGTACTTGTCCAGGTTCTTGCCGGTGACCACCACCAGTGCCTTCTTCTTCGCACCGGCCTTCTTGCCGGCCTTGGCCGGCTTGGGCAGCCCGGCGGGGCCGGCCAGCGCGATTTCCTTGACCACCTTGCGGCAGATCTTGGCCACTTCGCGCTCGAGGTTGCGCACGCCCGATTCGCGCGTGTAGTAACGCACGATGTCCTGGATGGCGTCGGCCTCGATCTCCAGTTCCTCCGGCTTCAGGCCGTTGGCCTTGAGCTGCTTGGGCACCAGGTAGCGCATGGCGATGTTGAGCTTTTCATCCTCGGTATAGCCGGGGATGCGGATCACTTCCATGCGGTCCAGCAGCGGGCCGGGAATGTTGAGCGAGTTGGAGGTCGCCACGAACATCACTTCGGACAGGTCCAGGTCCACTTCCAGGTAGTGGTCGTTGAACGCGTTGTTCTGCTCGGGATCCAGCACTTCCAGCAGCGCCGACGACGGATCGCCACGGAAGTCCATCGACATCTTGTCGATCTCGTCCAGCACGAACAGCGCGTTCTTGCTGCCCACCTTGTTGAGGTTCTGCACGATGCGGCCCGGCATGGAGCCGACGTAGGTACGACGGTGGCCGCGGATTTCGGCCTCGTCGCGCACGCCGCCCAGGCTCATGCGCACGAACTTGCGGTTGGTGGCCTTGGCGATGGACTGGCCGAGCGAGGTCTTGCCCACGCCGGGCGGGCCGACCAGGCACAGGATCGGGCCCTTCATCTGCTTCACGCGCGACTGCACCGCCAGGTACTCCAGGATGCGGTCCTTGACCTTGTCCAGGCCGAAGTGATCGGCATCCAGCGTGTCCTGCGCGGCCTTGAGGTCCTTGCGCACCTTGGTGCGCTTCTTCCACGGCACGCCCAGCAGCCAGTCCAGGTAGTTGCGCACGACCGCAGCTTCGGCCGACATCGGCGACATCTGCTTGAGCTTGTTGAGCTCGGCCTTGGCCTTGGTTTCCACCGGCTTGGGCATGCCCGCCTCGGCGATCTTGCGGGCCAGTTCGTCCAGCTCGCCGGGCGCGTCGTCGAGGTCACCCAGTTCTTTCTGGATGGCCTTCATCTGCTCGTTGAGGTAGTACTCGCGCTGGCTCTTTTCCATCTGCGACTTCACGCGGCCGCGGATGCGCTTTTCCATCTGCTGCACGTCGATTTCGCCGTCGACCAGGCCCACCAGCATTTCCAGCCGGTCGCCGATCTGCAGGGTTTCCAGCAGGCGCTGCTTGTCCGCCAGGCGCACGCTGATGTGCGCGGCGATGGTGTCGGCCAGGCGCGCCGGTTCATCGATGCCGGCCAGGGTCTGCAGCAGTTCCGGCGGCAGCTTGCGGTTGGTTTTGACGTACTGCTCGAACAGCGACATCAGCGAGCGGGCGATCGCTTCGATCTCGCGCGGCTCGCGCGACTCGTCCGATTCGATTTCGGTAGCGATGCCCTGCAGCGCGCCGTCGCGCTCGGTGACCTGGGTGACATTGACCCGCGACAGGCCTTCGACCAGCACCTTGATGGTGCCGTCGGGCAGCTTCAGCAGCTGCAGCACCTGGGCCAGCGTGCCGACCTGGTAGAGGTCGGCGGCGGTGGGATCGTCGGTCTCGGCCGACTTCTGCGCCAGCAACAGGATGCGCTTGTCCGCCGCCATCGCCTGTTCCAGCGCGTGCATGGACTTGTCGCGGCCGACAAACAGCGGAATGACCATGTGCGGGAACACCACCACGTCACGCAGCGGCAGTACCGGCAGGTCGAGAGTCTCAATTGGGGAACGGGCCATGTGGGCTCCAGTGGAACAGTGGGGATGGCCTCCGGGCGGCCTCGCCCGGATACAAAAAAAGCCGATGGCCTCGTTATGGGGCCATCGGCTTCAAGATGCAAGCTGTTCTGAAAAACTTCTATCAATTCAATTGCTTGAACCGATTATTCAGCGCCAGCCGCCTTCTGTTCAGGCGCCGGTGGCGTCTGGTAGATCAGGTACGGCTCGGACTTGTGCTCGATCACCGATTCATCCACGACAACCTTGCTGACGTTCTCGGCCGACGGCAGGTCGTACATGGTGTCCAGCAGGACCGATTCGACGATGGTCCGCAGGCCACGGGCACCGGTCTTGCGCTTGAGCGCCTTGCGGGCGATCGCGGCCAGGGCGTCGGGGCGGAACTCCAGCTCGACGTGCTCCATCTCGAACAGCTTCTTGAACTGCTTGGTGATGGCGTTCTTCGGCTCGGTCAGGATCCGCACCAGGGCGGCCTCGTCCAGCTCTTCCAGGGTCGCCACCACCGGCAGGCGGCCGACGAATTCCGGGATCAGGCCGAACTTGATCAGGTCTTCCGGCTCGACTTCGGCCAGCACCTTGCCAATTTCCTGCTTGCGCTCGGCGCTCTTGACCTTGGCGCCAAAGCCGATGCCGCCCGAATCGTTGGAGCGCGCCTGGATCACCTTGTCCAGCCCGGCAAACGCACCGCCGCAGATGAACAGGATGTTCTTGGTGTCCACCTGCAGGAATTCCTGCTGGGGATGCTTGCGCCCGCCCTGCGGCGGCACGCTGGCCACGGTGCCTTCGATCAGCTTCAGCAGGGCCTGCTGGACGCCTTCGCCGGACACGTCGCGGGTGATCGACGGGTTCTCGCTCTTGCGCGAGATCTTGTCGATTTCATCGATGTAGACGATGCCCTGCTGTGCCTTCTCGACGTCGTAGTCGCACTTCTGCAACAGCTTCTGGATGATGTTCTCCACGTCCTCGCCCACGTAACCGGCTTCGGTCAGCGTGGTGGCGTCGGCCATGGTGAACGGCACGTTGAGCAGGCGGGCCAGGGTTTCGGCCAGCAGCGTCTTGCCCGAACCGGTCGGGCCGACCAGCAGGATGTTCGACTTGGCCAGCTCGACCTCGTCGTTCTTCTGCCGGCTCTCGATGCGCTTGTAGTGGTTGTACACAGCCACGGCCAGCGTGCGCTTGGCCCGGTTCTGGCCAATCACGTACTGGTCAAGGACCTCGAGGATCTCGCGCGGCTTGGGCAGCGAACTGCGCGCCGACTGGGCCTTTTCCTCGAGTTCTTCACGGATGATGTCGTTGCACAACTCCACGCACTCATCGCAGATGAACACGCTCGGGCCCGCAATCAGCTTGCGCACCTCATGCTGGCTCTTTCCGCAGAAAGAGCAGTAGAGGATCTTGCCGGTGTCCGTGGAACGACCTTGGCGGTCTTCGCTCATGCTTCGCTTACCCAGTTACCCCACCCGCTGAACGGGGGTTCGATTCGAGAATAACACAGGGTCGGGGGGACACTAGTCCGCCCGACCCCGCGGGAACAAGCCGGTTTGCCGGCCTGGCTGCAGCATCATGCCGGGGTGATCGACTCTTCCGGACGGCGCTCGAGCACCTGGTCCACCAGCCCGTAGGCCACCGCGTCGGCGGCGCTCTTGAAGTTGTCGCGCTCGGTATCACGCGCGATGGTCTCCAGCGACTGGCCGGTGTGCTTGGCCAGCACCTCGTTCAGGCGCGAGCGCAGGGTCAGGATTTCACGGGCATGGATGTCGATATCCGTGGCCTGGCCCTGGAAGCCGCCCAGCGGCTGGTGGATCATCACCCGCGAGTTCGGCAGCGCGTAGCGCTTGCCGGCCGCGCCGGATGCCAGCAGCAGCGCGCCCATCGAGGCGGCCTGCCCGACGCAGATGGTGCTCACGTCCGGCTTGATGTACTGCATGGTGTCGTAGATCGCCATGCCGGCGGTGACCACGCCACCGGGCGAGTTGATGTAGATGCTGATGTCCTTTTCCGGGTTGTCCGCTTCCAGGAACAGCAGCTGCGCCACCACCACGTTGGCCATGTGATCGTCGATCGGGCCAACCAGGAAGATCAGGCGCTCTTTCAACAGGCGCGAATAGATGTCATAGGCGCGCTCGCCGCGGCTGGTCTGTTCGACCACCATCGGAACCATGTTCAGGGCTGTGGTTCGGTTGTCCATTAGTGAGGCACCTATTTTGGGGGGAACAACCCCGCGCCGGAGCGCGGGGCGTAAAACGCGGCCGCTTACTGGCGGATCGCGTCCTGGAACGACAGCTTCTCTTCGGTGTGCTGGGCGCGCTCGGCGATCCAGTCGATCACCTGCTCTTCCATCACACGATTCTGCAGCCCACTCATCAGCTGGGGGTCATTGCGGTACATCTCAATGACCTGCTCCGGCTCTTCGTAGGTCGAGGCGATCAGGCGCATGGTTTCATTCAGGCGCTTGGGGTCCAGGCGCAGGTCGTTCTTGCGGGCCACTTCGCCCACCAGCAGGCCGACCAGCACGCGCTTGGCGGCGGCGTCCTTGAAGCCCTCATGGGCATCGGCCGGGATTTCGCCCGGGTTGCGGCCGCTGCGGCGGATCTGCTCGATCTGCTGGCCCAGCATGGCACGGGCTTCGTTCTCGACCAGGCGCGGCGGCATTTCGACCGACGCGTAAGCGGCGATCAGCTGCTCGCCCACTTCGCGGCGCAGGCGGTTCATCAGGGCACCCTTCAGTTCGCGCTCCAGGTTGGCGCGGATGTCCTTGCGGAACTGCTCCTCGTCGCCGCCCTTCACGCCGAAGCTCTTGATGAAGTCTTCATCCACGTCCGGCAGCACCGGCGCGGAGACGTCCACGGCCTTGACGGTGACCTTCACCTGCTTGCCCGCCAGGGCCGGCACGCGCCAGTCAGCCGGGAATTCGACGTCCAGGGTCTTTTCTTCACCCTTGGTCATGCCAACCAGGCCCTGCTCGATCTGCTCGAACATCATGCCCTGGCCCACGATGACGCTGCCCTTTTCGCTGCCGTCGGCCGGCAGGCGCTCATCGCCGGCCTGGGAGAAGGTTTCCAGCGCGACCAGGTCGCCTTCCTGCGCGCCACGGGTGACCGGGCTCCAGCTGCGGCGCTGTTCGCGCAGGTTAGTGATCATCTGGTCGATGTCGGCATCGCTGATCTCGGCGCTGTGGCGCACCACGGTCAGCTTGCTGACGTCCACGTCGCCGAAGTCCGGAATCAGCTCGACGGTGGCCACGAAGGAGAATTCGCCTTCCTCGCCCTTGTCGATGCGCGGGGTGCCGGCGATGCGCAGCTCGTGCTCACGCAGGGCGGCATCGAAGGTCTCGCGCAGCAGGCCGTCGACGGCTTCGCTGCGGACCTGCTGGCCGAAACGCTGTTCGATCACCTTGGCCGGGATCTTGCCCGGGCGGAAGCCCTTGATCCGCGCGGTGCGGGCGATTTCGCCCAGACGGCCACTGATGTGGGTCTGCAGGCGGTCTTCCGGCAGCGAGAAGGTCAGGCGGCGTTCCAGATTGCCAGTGGATTCGATCGAAGCTTGCATGTTGACTCCTGCCACCGGCGGCAACGCCCCCGGCACGATGTGATGGATGGAACGGGTTTAGAACGCGGGGTCGTTGACGCGCATGCCCGCCGCAGCCCTGTAGTTTCGCCGATAACGGCCAGCGCCGCCAGCGCGGGCCGGGCGCGGCCCTGAAGGCGCACCAGGGCAGCATGCCGCCGTCTCCCGGGATCCGGGACGTGCCCATCGTCATGGTGCCGGCCAGCGCCGGGAATGGGATGGTGCGAAAGGGGGGACTCGAACCCCCACGCCTTGCGGCACTGGAACCTAAATCCAGGGCGTCTACCAATTCCGCCACTTTCGCGAGCAGATGCTCAGCCCCCCCATTGTTGCAGGGCTGGAGGCAAAGAAAAAGCGCTGTTGGCGCCACCGACAGGCAGCGCGCTCCGCATTCAGGCATCTGGCCGACCCACCGGCGCGGGCGCGGCGGGCATCGCCGCCAGCAGCCGCTGCGCCAGCGCGCGGTAGATCGGCTGGTGGCAGACCAGCGAGGACACCGCGCGCGCCAGCAGCACCGCCGCCAGGATCGGCAGCAGCATGTCCGTGTTGTCGGTCAGCTCCATGGAGATGACCGCCGAGGTCAACGGCGCCTGGGTGACCCCGGTGAGGTAGGCACACATGCCCAGCAGCACCACCGCCGACGGGTCCACCCCCGGCAGCAGTGCGGCCAGGTTGTGGCCGATGCCGGCCCCGACCGCCAGCGCGGGCGAGAACAGCCCGCCCGGGATGCCCGCGATGTAGGACACCAGGTTGGCAGCCAGCTTCATCAGCCCGAATTCGTGCCCGACCAGCGCCTGCCCCTGCACCAGCCCGCGGGCCTGCTCGTACCCGGTGCCGAACGCGCCCGCGCCGAACACCAGTCCCAGCAGCGCCAGCTGCAGCCCGCACGCGGCGGCAAACAGCACCGGCCGCGACGCCCGCGCGCGCCCCAGCCAGCGCGGGCGACCGTCCATGGCGGCCAGCACCACGCGGCTGAACAGGCCCCCGGCCAGACCGCCGACCACCCCGCACAACAGCACCGCCAGCCAGCCCATGCCGAGCGGCAATGCGACATCGACCCGGCCGAAGTAGGTGTAGTTGCCCAGCAACCCCAACGAAACCACGCCGCCCACGATCACCGCGGTCAGCAGTGCACCCGAGAAACGGTGCTCCAGCCGCCCGGACAGCTCTTCGATGGCGAACACCACCCCGGCCAACGGGGTGTTGAACGCCGCCGCGATGCCCGCCGCACCACCGGCCAACAGGAAGTGGCCGGCGTGGCGCGGGTCGCGGAAGCCCAGCGCACGCCCGATCACGTACATCAGGCTGGCCCCGACATGCACGGTGGGGCCTTCGCGCCCGACCGACGCCCCGCCCAGCAAGGCCAGCACCGTGAGCCCCAGCTTGCCGGCAGACACCGGCAGCGACAGGTTGCGCTGGCGGAAGTCGGCATCGGGCTTGTCCAACGCGGCGATCACCTGCGGAATGCCGCTGCCGCGGGTGGGCTTGAGCGCACCGTGGGTGAGCCAGGCCAACAGGCCGAACACGGCCGGGGTGAGCAGCAGCGGCCACCACGGCGAGGCATCGTAGATGCGCCGGAACAGCGCGAATGCCGCGTCGCTGGCCTTGGCGAACAGGATGGCGGCCAGCGCCACCGCCACTGCCCCGCCCCACAGCGCCAAGCGCTCGAACCATTGCTGCCGCGAGCCGAGCCAGCGCGTGCGCGACGAAGGTGACGGGGTATCCATGCCGATAGTGTTCCACCGGACCGATCCACGCGATGTGCAGTGACTGGCGGCAGCGGCGGCCGAATCAGTCGGTTGGCACGGCCTGGGCGGGCAGGAATTCACCCTCCGCCAGGTCGGTACGCAGCACGGTCTGCGCGTAAGGCTGGGCCGGAACGTCTGCGAGCGGGATGGCAGGCACGAACGTGCCCGGCGCCATGTCATGGCGAACCACCGTGGTGGCGTACTGCGCCTGTACCGTCGGCGGTACGGCCTGCGGCGGCGCGTCGGCCGCCAGCGCGGTACCGGCAAAGGCGGCCAGCATGAGTCCGGCGAAGGTGGGAAGAGTCATCGTTGCTGCCTCGAACAGGCGCCGTTGGCGCGGTACGTCGAGTGAAACGCGGTTGCCAGGCACAGACCGTGCGCGACGTTGCAGGTTGGGAAAACCCCGTGACGTGTTCGGCGCGGCGGGCGGCGGGAGGTCATGGCAGCGACGTGCGCAATGGAGATCCTCGCGCGTTGGACCGTTGCACGGCGTGGCTCGGCACTACCGGGTTGCGTCGCACGCGAACGCCGGGCAAGAAAAAAGCCACCTGGATGACCAGATGGCTTTCGTCTTGGTGGGCTGTCAAGGATTCGAACCTTGGACCTATTGATTAAGAGTCAACTGCTCTACCAACTGAGCTAACAGCCCGAAAATCGGGAGGCGAATTATGCTGGATTTCCCGACGGGGATGCAAGCACTTTTTCTAAACGGGTGAGAAACAGCACCCCGATGGTAGAGCCGGGCTCTGCCCGGCTGGCGGAGTCGCGATGCTGCTCGGCCTTACGTGGTTGCCGAGCGTAGCTCGGCACTACGGGCGCTTGCGGAATCGCTGGCAAGAAAAAAGCCACCTGGATGACCAGGTGGCTTCTGTCTTGGTGGGGTAGCTGCCGCGCATTCGCGCCGCAGCCCCACGCCTTGCTGCGCAAGACGCGGGCCCCTCTCATCAGCACCCACATCCCCGCGGCTTCGCCGCGCCCCCTTGACTCAAGGGGGCTCCTCTCCAGTCGGCATTCCGGGAACGCCAGACAAGAAAAAAGCCACCTGGATGACCAGGTGGCTTCTGTCTTGGTGGGGTAGCTGACGCGCATTCGCGCCGCAGCCCCACGCCTTGCTGCGCAAGACGCGGGCCCCTCTCATCAGCACCCACATCCCCCGCGGCTTCGCCGCGCCCCCTTGACTCAAGGGGGCTCCTCTCCAGTGGGCATTCCGGGAACGCCAGACAAGAAAAAAGCCACCTGGATGACCAGGTGGCTTCTGTCTTGGTGGGCTGTCAAGGATTCGAACCTTGGACCTATTGATTAAGAGTCAACTGCTCTACCAACTGAGCTAACAGCCCTGAAAACTCAGACGCACAGTGTAACGCGTGTGCCGTCTTTTGCAACCCTGATTCACTTTTGGCGAACCAGTTTCAAATCAGTGGGGTGGCTGAGGGGACTCGAACCCCCGACCTCCGGAATCACAATCCGGAACTCTAACCAACTGAGCTACAGCCACCACTGAAACCTTTGCTTCCTGACGCATGCACCTGATGGTGCGCCCGACAGGAATCGAACCTGTAACCGCCGGCTTAGAAGGCCGGTGCTCTATCCAGTTGAGCTACGGGCGCCCTGGCTGGATTATCGCATCTCAATCCTGTTTTGAGCAGACTTGGTCGGGGTAGAGGGATTCGAACCCCCGACATCCTGCTCCCAAAGCAGGCGCGCTACCAGACTGCGCTATACCCCGGCGGTTGATCCTTCCGAGGTTCCCCCCGAAAGAGTCGGCTATTGTGGGAATGCGCGCGGGATCTGTCAACGCTTTTTTCACGTTGTCGTGCATGTCCCGATCCGGCAACGGCGTATCGGCTATTCTCGGCACAGCGGCCGGATGTCGGCACCCTACCCTTCAAGGAGATTGGCAATGCGCAGCGGCAACCCCGCACTTTCCGAATCGACGTTCCTCGACCTGGCCAGCGGCTCGGTGGTGACCTCGCCCGACCAGGTGATGACCATCAATGGCACCGTCAACAAGACCGGCGTGCTGCTGCTGCTGACCGTGCTGACCGCAGCGTTCGCGTGGAGCCAGGCCATTGATGCGTCCGGCCTGTCCACCTCCAGCGCGATGCTGTACGCGATGGGCGGCGCGATCGGCGGCCTGGTGCTGGCGCTGGTGACGGTGTTCAAGAAGGAATGGTCGCCGGTGACCGCGCCGATGTACGCGCTGGTCGAAGGCCTGTTCCTGGGCTCGATTTCGGCCCTGTTCAACGCCAAGTTCCCGGGCATCGTGATGCAGGCGGTGATGCTCACCTTCGGCACGCTGTTTGTGATGCTGGCTGCGTACCGCAGCGGGCTGATCAAGGTCACCGAGAACTTCAAGCTCGGCGTGGTCGCCGCCACCGGCGGCATCGCGCTGCTGTACCTGGCCTCGTTCGTGCTCGGTTTCTTCAACATCAACATCCCGATGATCCATGAAGGCGGCTGGCTCGGTATCGCCTTCAGCCTGTTCGTGGTGGTGGTGGCCGCGCTGAACCTGGTGCTGGATTTCGACTTCATCGAAACCGGTGCCGAAGCTCGCGCACCGAAGTACATGGAGTGGTACGGCGCGTTCGGCCTGATGGTGACGCTGGTGTGGCTGTACGTAGAATTCCTGCGCCTGCTGTCGAAGATCCAGCAGCGCTGAGCCCGATCAAGCCGTATGCGACAAGCCGCGATCCGCGAGGGTCGCGGCTTTTTCGTGGGTCGCACCTGTCCGGCTGACGGATAATCGGGGGCAACATCCAGTCAAGCACGCTTGACTCCACGGAACCCCCGCCCCATGCCCGACACCTTCCACAGCTACCGCCCCGCCGACGGCCACCGGCTGCCGCACGACCCCTTCAACGCCATCATCGGCCCGCGTCCGATCGGCTGGATCTCCAGCTGCACCGCCGACGGCGCCCTGAACCTGGCGCCCTACAGCTTCTTCAACGCCTTCAACTACACCCCGCCGATCATCGGCTTCTCCAGCCAGGGGCGGAAAGACTCGCTGCACAACATCGAGGCCACCGGCGAGTTCGTCTGGAACCTGGCCACCTTCGATCTGGCCGAGGCGATGAACGAAAGCTGCCGTGCGGTCGCGCCGGAGGTCGATGAGTTCAGCCTGGCTGGGCTGACCCCGCTGGCGTCCACCCAGGTGCGCCCGCCGCGCGTGGCGCAGAGCCCGGTCAGCATGGAATGCCGCTGCACCCAGATCGTGCGCCTGCGCGATGCCGCCGGCCAGGACACCAACGGCTGGCTGGTGCTGGGCGAGGTGGTGGCGGTGCATATCGATGCGCGTCTGCTGGTCGATGGCATTTACGACACCGCTGCGGCCGACCCGATCCTGCGCGGTGGCGGCCCGGCCGATTATTTCCGGGTCAGCGCCGAACAGCGCTTCCGCATGTTCCGCCCGGCCTGAGCCTCAACGCGACAGCAGCACCGGCAGCGCCGAGCACAGCAGGGCGATGCCGGAGGCGGTCAGCAGGCCCAGCACGATCTGCCGGAAGCGCACTTCACTGATGCCGATGTACAGGCGCGCGCCCAGCAGGGTCGGCACCAGCATGGCCGGGGCCACGATGGCGAAGTACGGCAGCATCTGCCGGGTGATCATGCCGTTGCCGACATAGGTGGCCATGGTCACCGCCAGCATGGCCAGGTTGAAGTTCTGGATGACCGCGCGCTGCTCGTCCTTGGCGAAGCCGCGTAGCGTGCTCCACAGCGTCGGCACCGGCCCGGCAAAGCCACCGATGCCACTGAGCACGCCGCCGGCCATACCGGCCACGGCGTCGCCGATGCGGCCCCCCACCTTGATCGGCGGCAGCCTGCGCACCCTCAGCATCACCGGGCACCACACCGCCAGAAACCCGCCCAGCAAGGCCTTGAACCAGGCCATGTCCAGCTGCGGCAGCACCAGCACGCCCAGCGGAATACCGGCCAGCCCACCCAGCACGAACGGCAGCAACAGGCGCAGGTTGAAGCCGCGGCGCACGGTGAACACCGCCAGCAGCTGGCCGGTCAGCGCGCCGAACACCGACAGCGCAGCGGCCAGCCGCGGATCCAGCCCCCAGGCCCAGAAGGACATCGCCACCATGCCGAAGGCGAACCCGGACAGGCCCTGCACGAAGCCGGCGACGATCGCACCAACCGCCACCAGCAGATAGACCGGATCCATCACGCTCCTTGTTGCCGTGGCGTGGCTAGCCTGCCCCGCCCGTCCACCCAGCGTAGTGCGTGGCCAGGTGATCGACCAGCGCGCGCACTTTCGGCGCCAGGGCACGCGCGTGCGGATACAGCGCGAAGTAACGGCGCTGGCCGGCAGTCCAGGCCGGCAGCACGCGGATCAGGCGACCGCTGCGCAGATCCTCCTGCACGGTCAACGCAGTGAACAGACTGATGCCCATGCCCGCCATCACCGCCGCATGCAGCGCGGGCGTGGCATCCACGCGCAGGCGCTGGCCGGCCTCGATGCTGGCGGTGGCGCCACGCGGCCCCTGCAGCTGCCACGGCGCACCGGCCCCGGTCGGGCTGAAGCCCAGCAGCGTGTGCTGCTGCAGGTCGGTGGCCTGACGCGGCAGGCCGTGCCGGGCCAGGTACGCGGGGGCGGCCACGAGGATGCGCGGGCAGCTGGCCAGCTCGCGCGCCACCAGCTGGCTGTCCGGCAGGGACGGCGCGATGCGCAGGGCCAGATCGAAGCCACCGCCGACGACATCAACCAGCTGATCGTCGGCCGACAGGTCCAGCGAGACCTGCGGGTAGCGGGCGAGGAAACCGGGCAGCCAGTGCGGCAGCTCCTGGCTGGCCACGACCTGCGGCACACTGATGCGCAGGCGCCCGCTGGGCTCGGCCTGGCCGGCGCGTGCGCGGTCATCGGCGGCCTCCAGGCGATCCAGCAGGGCCACGGCCTCGCGGTAATAATCGCGCCCGGCCTCGGTCAGCGACAGGCGCCGGCTGTTGCGGTCGAGCAGGCGCACCTGCAGGTGTTCTTCCAGTTGCCGCAGCTGCCGCGACATCGCCGAATGGGTGGTGCCCAGGCGCTCGGCGGCGGCGGTGAAACTGCCCGCTTCGACGATGGCGCGCAGCGCGCGCAGGGCGGCGAAGTGATCCATCGAAGGCAGCTCCCGGAAGCGGAGCCCGCGATCTGCGGGCCCCGCCAGCTTATCAAGCGCCGTCGCCGGCCTTGCGCACCGGCAGCGCCAGCATCGCCTCGGTGCTGATCACTTCACCGAAGGCATCTTCGACCTGCGCCAGCGAGGCTTCGTGCAGCGCGCGGTGACCGATGCGCTGGCCGCCGGCCAGGTCCAGGTCGCGGCTGGCGGTGGCATCACCGGCCACGATCACGCGGTAGCCGCGTGGTGCGGCGGCCGCATCGCGGGCAGCACCGACCACGCAGGCATGGGTCTGCAGGCCGGTAACCAGCAGGGTGTCGATGCCAGCATCCTTCAACACCTTGTCCAGCACCGCAGCCGAAGCACCGGCGAACACGCTGACGTTGTCCTTCTGCACCACGGTCTCGCCCTGGCGCGGCTGCAGGTCGCGATGGAAGGCTGCATTGGCGCTGCCCTGCGCGAACAGCGGCGCGCCGGCCGGCAGCACATGCTGCACGTGGATCACCCGGATGCCATGGGCATCGGCGAACTGCACCACGCGCTGGGCCTGGCGCAGCGCGGCCAGGCCATCGGGAATGACCATGCGGCCACCGGCGAAGCCCGGCGCGGCGCTGGCGTCGAAGTATTCGTTCTGGAAATCGATGACCAGCACGGCGGTCTTCGCGGCGTCCAGCGCGGTGACCGACGGTGCATCGGCCATGTGGCGGATGGTGGGATGGGCCGGCTCGGCGGCGGCGACCGGCGCGGCGGCGGCCATGCCGATCAGGCTGGGCAGGCCGAAGGCGGAAAGGTTCATGGGGCGACTCCTCTGCGGTGGGAAGTGGGCACAGGATGCGGAGCGGATGGCGCACGAACCAGTCGTGCAACAACACATGATCTGTGCAAAAAACGCACTGTAGGGTCGAGCCATGCTCGACTGGCCTTGCATAGTCGAGCATGGCTCGACGCTACGAGAGCAGCTTGACCCCATTGAGTCGCACGATCATCGCGTGGTCGCGACCCAGAACCACTTCGGCGGTATTGCTTCCCGCGCGCACGGCATGTGCGAGGCCCGCCGGATACTTCACCGGCACGCCAGCCAGCGTCTGCACATACTGGGCCGGAGGGGACCTGCCCCTGACAACGAACGCCGCGCAGCTGCCTTCGAGCAGATACACCGGCAACCCCGCCGGAAACTCGATCAACTGCAGGAGGCGCGCCTCGCTCTCGCGCAGGCTGCGGAGAGGCACCTGCGCAGGTGGCGCAGCGCACGCTGGGCGCGGGACCACGGCCAGTACAAGGTGGCGTAGATCGCCACGCCGATGGCATAGACGGCAACGGCCGCCACGACCCACACGGCCGCCTCAGGCATCTGGAAACATCCTGTCGGTGAAAACCCGCGGTTGAAAACGCAGACGGGCCGTACAAGGACGGCCCGTCTTCAACGCTGTGCCTCCCCGGCTGAACATCGCCCGAGGCGATCTCCAGCGGGAACGCCGGCCTCTTACAGGCGGCTGGCGATGGCCTGGGCGAAGCCCATGGTGTTGCCGGTGCCGCCGAGGTCGCCGGTCAGCGAGTCCTTGGCTTCCAGCGTGGCCACGATGGCCTTGCGCAGGCGCTCGGCGTTGTCGGTCTGGCCGACGTGGTCCAGCATCTGCGCGGCGGCCAGCAGCAGCGCGCACGGATTGGCCTTGCCCTGCCCGGCGATGTCCGGCGCGGTGCCGTGCACGGCTTCGAAGATGGCCGCGTTCTCACCGATGTTGGCACCCGGGGCCAGGCCCAGGCCGCCGACCAGACCAGCACACAGGTCGGAGATGATGTCGCCGAACAGGTTGGTGGTCACGATCACATCGAACTGTTCCGGACGCATCACCAGCTGCATGCAGCAGTTGTCGACGATCATTTCCTGGAACTCGATGTCCGGGTACTTGGCTGCCACTTCACGCGCCACGGCCAGGAACAGGCCCGAGGTCGACTTGATGATGTTGGCCTTGTGCACGGCGGTGACCTTCTTGCGGCCGGTGCTGCGGGCCAGCTCGAAAGCGTAGCGCACGATGCGCTCGGAGCCCTTGCGGGTGATGCGGGTGCCGGAGAAGGCGGTCTCGCCATCGGCCGACACTTCCTGGCCTTCGGCCAGGTAGGCGCCTTCGGTGTTCTCACGCACGGTGATCAGGTCCACGCCATCGCCGAAGCGCGACTTTGTGTTCGGGAACGACACCGCCGGACGCACGTTGGCATACAGGTCGAAGTGACGGCGCAGGCTGACGTTGATCGAGGTGAAGCCGCCACCGACCGGCGTGGTCAGCGGGCTCTTCAGGGCGATCTTGTTGCGTGCGATCGATTCCAGCGTGGAAGCGGGCATCAGGTCGCCGTGCTTTTCCAGGGCGACCAGGCCGGCGTCGGCGTCTTCGTATTCAAAGCCGGTATCCAGCTTGCCGAGCACGAACAGGGTCGCGTCCATGATCTCCGGGCCGATGCCGTCACCGCGGATGACCGTGATTTTCTGCGTCATTGATGTGTATTCCGAACCGAGGGGGAGCGCCGTCCGTCAGCTACGCGGAGCACGGGCGCAAGGGAAGTTTCATCGGCAATTATGCCTGACACGCCCAACGGACCCAAATCCGCCATTGGTGGTAGGCAGCCACCGACCGTTGGTCGGTGGGCACGTACTGTCGAACATGAACGGATACCCGCCGACGCGTCGCCGGCGTGATCAGGGGCGGGCCGCATCGCGGCCCCGCCCTCAATGCTCGTGAACCGCCGGCGCGGCGGCGCCACCTTCAAGCTGGTCCAGGAAATCGACCGCGCGGCGCAGGTGCGGAATCACGATGGAACCGCCGACCACCAGGCCGACCGAGAAGGTCTCGAAGAACTCCTCGCGGGTCACGCCGGCGTCCTTGCACTGGGCCACGTGGTAGCTGATGCAGTCATCGCAGCGCAGCACCATCGAGGCGACCAGGCCCAGCAGCTCCTTGGTCTTCACATCGAGGGCACCGGCCTGGTAGGTCTGGGTGTCCAGCGCGAAGAAGCGCCGCACCACCTGGTTGGGCTCGCCCAGGATGCGCTGGTTCATGCGCTGGCGGAACTCGGTGAACTCGGCGATGCGGTCCTTGCTGCCGTCGTCGGCCGCGTTCACGCCTGGCCCTCGCCGGCCAGCAGCGGTTCCAGCTTGCCGGCCCGGTGCAGGGCCATCATGTCGTCGTAGCCGCCCACGTGGACCTCGCCGACGAAGATCTGTGGCACGCTGGTGCGGCGGGTCTTGGCCATCATCTTGTCGCGCTCGACCGGGTCCAGGTCGATCCGCACTTCGGTCCAGTCGCGCCCCTTGCTCTTCAGGAAGTTCTTGGCGGCCACGCAGTACGGGCAGACGGCGGTGGAATAGATGGTGATGGCGGGGGCCCCACCCGGGTTGGACGCAACATCTTGGCTCACGGGAAACTCCACGGACAAACGAGTGTCTGTATATGGTAGCTGGCCGCTGGTTTTTCCATGTCATGACCGCAACACTGTGGATTAACCGCAGATTGGCATGGAGCCTGTCACGCTGCCGCCTGGTCCCCCGCCCCGCCCCGCCTGTCCTGGAGCTTCGATTGCGCCCTCTGCTACTCTCCGCCGCGCTCACCCTCGCCCTGGCCACCCCGCTGGCCTCGGCCCAGGACGCCAAGCTGCCGGACATCGGATCGTCGGCCGGTGAGCTGCTGACCCCGGCCCGCCAGGCCGAATACGGCGGCATGATGCTGCGCGAACTGCGCAACTACGGGTTCCTGCTGGACGACCCGCTGGTGGACGACTGGCTGCAGAACATCGGCACCCGGCTGGGCTCCAACAGCGCCCAGCCGCGCCAGTCCTACACGTTCTTCATGCTCAAGGACCGCCAGATCAATGCCTTCGCCACGCTGGGCGGCTACGTGGGGGTGAATGCGGGCCTGGTGCTGACCGCCGAACGCGAGGACGAGGTGGCCGCCGTGCTGTCCCACGAAATCGCCCACGTCACCCAGCAGCACGTGCTGCGCGGGGTGGAACGCGCCCAGCGCGACCAGATCCCGATCCTGCTGGGCATGCTGGCCGCGGTGGTGGCCGCGCAGCAGGCCGGGGGCAGCTCGTCCGGCGATGCGACGATGGCCGCGATCACCTCGGGCATGGGCCTGATGCAGCAGCGCCAGATCAACTACACCCGCAGCAACGAATCCGAAGCCGACCGCCTGGGCATCCGCACGCTGGCCCGCAGCGGCTACGACGTGGATGCCATGGCCGGCTTCTTCGAACGCATGTCCGCCTCGATGCGCGGCAACGCCGGCGGCTACTCGGTGCCCGACTTCCTGCAGACCCACCCGGTCAATACCACCCGCATCAGCGAGGCCAAGGCCCGCGCCGAGCAGATGAAGAAGGACACCGTGCTGCTGACCACCGAGGTTCCCGGCGGGGTCCGCCAGGAACGGGTGAACCCCGCCGACCCGGCGCTGTCCGACCCGATCGTGCGGCGCGGCAACCCGCTGCTGCCGGCCTCGATGCAGCTGTCGGTGAACGCCCTCAGCCGCGGGGCCAGCGGCCAGTTCGAGTGGGCGCGCGAACGCCTGCGCGTATTCAGCGCCGATACCCCGGGCGACGTGGTGCGCGAGTACGAAAACCTGCAGCGCGCGCAGAAGAACGGCCTGAGCCCGGCGCAGCGCTACGGCCTGGCCCTGGCGCGGCTGCGCAACAGCGGCGCCGCCCAGGCCCGTACCGACCTGGCCGCGCTGCTCGGCGACCATCCCGATAACCTGTGGGTCGCGGTGGCGTTGGGCCAGGCCGAATCACGGGCGGGCCAGCCCGCCCAGGCCAATGCCCGCTTCGAGACGCTGCTGCGCCAGCACCCGGGCAGCCGCCCGGTGGCACTGACCTACGCCGAAACCCTCAACGAGCAGGGCGGCCGCGAGGCCGGCCAGCGCGCCCAGGCCATGCTGCGCCCGCTGCTGTCGCAAAGCGGCAATGATCCGGTGTTCCAGCTGCGGTATGCCCGGGCCAGCGAACTGGCCGGCGATACCGTGCGCGCCAGCGAGGCCTACGCCGAGGCAGCCTACCTGAACGGCCGGCCGGAGCAGGCCCTTATCCAGCTGCAGGCCCTGAAGAAGCAGCCCGGTCTGGACTACGTGGGCCGCGCCCGGGTGGATGCACGCATCGAGAGCATCACCCCGACCGTGCTCGAAATGCGCCGCCAGGGCGTCCGCGATCCGGAACTGGAACGGCGCTGAGCCGGTAACCGGGCTCCCGACAGATGACCGGGGCATGGCAATCGGCATCGATGGCCGCCCGGGTTGTCACAAACATGTCATGAAACCGTAGTCTACTGGGCTCAATCCCGGTCTGATAAGCAATACGGTGCGCACGTGCAGAAACGCATTCTGATCGTCGATGACGAACCCGCGATCCGCGAAATGGTCGCCTTCGCCCTCCGCAAGGGCGACTACGACCCCATCCATGCCGGTGATGCGCGCGAAGCGCAGACGGCGATCGCTGATCGCGTCCCCGACCTGATCCTGCTGGACTGGATGCTTCCGGGCACCAGTGGGCTGGACCTGGCCCGTCGCTGGCGCAAGGAGGCCCTCACCCGCGAGGTGCCGATCATCATGCTGACTGCCCGCGGCGAAGAGAACGACCGCGTCGGCGGCCTGGAAGCCGGTGTCGACGATTACGTGGTCAAGCCGTTCTCGGCCCGCGAACTGCTGGCCCGGATCCGCGCGGTGATGCGCCGCGCCCGCGACGATGACGAGGACGGCAGCGTGGCGGTCGGTTCGATCCGCATCGACGGTGCCGCCCACCGCGTGTTCGCCGGCGACCAGCCGGTGCCGATCGGCCCCACCGAATACCGCCTGCTGCATTTCTTCATGACCCACCCCGAGCGCGTCTACACCCGCGCCCAGTTGCTGGACCATGTGTGGGGCGGCAGCGTGTACGTGGAGGAGCGCACGATCGACGTGCACATCCGCCGGCTGCGCAAGACGCTGGAACCGTTCGCGGCGGAAAACATGGTGCAGACCGTGCGCGGCGCTGGCTACCGCTTCTCTACCTCGACCTGATCTCTGCCTGCCTTCTGCTACGCTCGGGTTGCTCCAGCAGCGGGGCAGAGCCCCGCTCCACGATTCGGCGGGGCAACGTTCCGCTCTACGCTTCGGCAGCGGGGCAGAGCCCCGCTCTACGATCCGGCGGGGCAACGATTCAGCGGGGCAGAGCCCCGCGCTACGCTGGAGCAGCGCCCCGCTCTCCCCCGGATCACGCCGGGGACCGCACCTTCCGCGAGACCGCAATGCCGCGCCACATCCGTTCTGCCTGGTTGAAGACACTGGCCACCCTCGCCCTGCTGCTGCTCGCCGCCGGGGTGCTGGGGCTGCTCACCGGCCATGTGTGGATGTGCATCGCGCTGGCGTCCATCGGCGCACTGGCCTGGCATTACTGGCGGCTGCGCCGGGTGCTGCGCCGGCTCACCGCCCGGCAGCGCTGGGACATGGGCGGCGGCAACGGGGTGTGGAACGAGCTGGACCGCTTGCTGTACCGCAACCAGCTGGAAATGCGCACGCGCAAGCGGCGCCTGCTGGACATGCTGCGCAGCTACCGCGCCGCCGCCGCCGCCCTGCCCGACGCGGTGGTGGTGGTGGACCGCAACAGCCAGCGCGTGCAGTGGTTCAACGAAGCGGCCACCTCGCTGCTCGGCCTGCACCATCCCGGTGACCTGGGCGAGGCCCTGGTCGAGCGCCTGCAGCCGATGCCCCTGGCCCACTGGCTGGCCGGCGGGCGCAATGCCGAACCGATCCTGGACGTACCCTCCCCGGTCGATCCGGCGATCCGGCTCAACCTGCGGCTGATTCCCTATTCGCCGGACTACTGGCTGCTGATCGCCCGCGATGTGAGCAAGCTGCTGCGGCTGGAGCAGGTGCGCCGCGACTTCGTGGCCAACGTGTCGCATGAACTGCGCACGCCGCTGACCGTGGTGCACGGCTACCTGGACATGATGGAGCCGGAGGACTTCCCTGGTACCGGCCCGATGCTGGAAGAGATGCGCAAGCAGTCCCAGCGCATGGCCCAGCTGGTGGAAGACCTGCTGACCCTGTCGCGGCTGGAATCGCAGGAACATACCGAAGAAGAAGCCGTGGCGATGGCGCCGATGCTGGCCACGCTGCGCCGCGAGGCCGAAGCGCACAGCCAGGGCCGCCACCAGATCAGCGTGATCGACAGTGCCGGGGTCGACCTGCAGGGCTCCAACAAGGAACTGCACAGCGCCTTCTCCAACCTGGTCACCAACGCGGTGCGCTACACCCCGGCCGGTGGGCGGGTAGAAGTCGAGCTGGCCCGCGAGGGCCAGGGCGTGGTGCTCAGCGTGCGCGACACCGGCTATGGCATTCCCGCCACCCACCTGCCGCGCCTGACCGAACGCTTCTACCGGGTGTCCAGCAGCCGCTCGCGCGAAAGCGGCGGCACCGGCCTGGGCCTGTCGATCGTCAAGCACATCCTGGGCCTGCATCATGCGCGCCTGGAGATCCAGAGCGAGGTCGGCAAGGGCAGCGTGTTCGCGTGCCACTTCGATGCCGACCACGTCCGCGAGCGCGCCGACACGGCCTCCCTTTCCTCTTCCGAAGACCTTTCCGCATGAGCACTCTCGTTCCCATCGCCGTGCCTGTGGACAACGATCCACTGCGTGACCCGGCGCTGTACATCAACCGCGAGCTGTCGCAGCTGGATTTCAACTTCCGCGTGCTGGCCCAGGCGATGGATACCCAGGTGCCGCTGCTGGAGCGGCTGCGCTTCATGTGCATTTCCTGCACCAACCTGGACGAATTTTTCGAGATCCGCGCCGCCGCGGTCCGCCATGCGCAGGAATTCGGCCTGCCGCCGGCCCCGGATGGCATGACCCCGCAGGCGATCCTCAACGCCATCCATGACCGTGCCGCACAGCTGGTGGACCAGCAGTACCGCTGCTGGAACGAGACCCTGCGCCCGGCACTGCACGAGGCCGGCATCGACGTGCTTGGCCGGCACTCCTGGAACCACCGCCAGAAGCGCTGGCTGCGCGCCTATTTCCGCAACGAGATCATGCCGGTGCTGTCGCCGCTGGGGCTGGATCCGTCGCACCCGTTCCCGAAGATCCTCAACAAGTCGCTGAACATCGTGGTGGTGCTCAAGGGCACCGATGCGTTCGGCCGCGCCGGCCACCTGGCCATCGTGCGCGCGCCGCGCTCGCTGCCGCGCATCATCCAGCTGCCGGAAAAGCTCGGCGGCGCGCAGACCTATGTGTTCCTGTCCTCGGTGCTGTCGACCTTCGTCGATGAACTGTTCCCGGGCATGGAAGTCCAGGGCGCCTACCAGTTCCGCGTGACCCGCAATTCCGAGCTGGTGGTGGACGAGGAAGAGGTCGAGAACCTGGCGCTGGCATTGCGTGACGAGCTGGTCGACCGCGGCTACCGGCCGGCGGTGCGGCTGGAGATCGCGCAGGACTGCCCGCGCGACATCGTGCGCACCCTGCTGCAGAACTTCGGCCTGACCGAGAACGCGGTGTACCGCATCGACGGGCCGGTCAACCTCAACCGCGTGATCCAGCTGTACGACCTGCTGGCCCGCCCCGAACTGAAGTATCCCCCGCTCAGTCCGCGCGTGCTGCGCGACGGCGACGGCATCTTCGACGTGGTGGCGCGCAAGGACGTGCTGCTGCACCATCCGTTCGATGCGTTCACCCCGGTGCTGGACCTGATCAAGCAGGCCGCGGTGGACCCCAATGCGCTGGCGATCAAGCAGACGCTGTACCGCACCGGCAAGGATTCGCAGATTGTCGATGCGTTGATCCAGGCCGCGCGCAACGGCAAGGACGTCACCGTGGTGGTGGAACTGCGCGCCCGTTTCGACGAAGAAGCCAACCTGGGCCTGGCCGACCGCCTGCAGGAAGCCGGCGTACAGGTGGTGTACGGCGTGGTGGGCTACAAGACCCACGCCAAGATGCTGCTGATCGTGCGCCGCGAGGGCCGCAAGCTGCGCCGCTACGTGCACCTGGGCACCGGCAATTACCACAGCGGTACCGCGCGCGCGTATACCGACCTGAGCCTGATCACCGCCGACCCGGACATCGGCAACGACGTGCACCTGCTGTTCCAGCAGCTGTCCGGCCTGGCGCCGCGGACCAAGCTCAAGTGCCTGCTGCAATCGCCGTTCACCCTGCACCCGGGCCTGCTGCAGCGGATCGAACGCGAGACCCGCCTGGCCACCAGTGGTCGTCCGGGCCGGATCATCGCCAAGATGAACGCCCTCAACGAGCCGCAGGTGATCCGTGCGCTGTATGCCGCCTCGCAGGCCGGCGTGCAGATCGACCTGATCGTGCGCGGCGCCTGCACGCTGCGCCCGGGCGTGCCCGGGGTGTCGGACAACATCCGGGTGCGCTCGATCGTCGGCCGCTTCCTGGAGCACAGCCGTGTGTACTGGTTCGGCAACGATGGCGCCGCGGAGCTCTACTGTGCCAGCGCGGACTGGCTGGAGCGCAACCTGCTGCGCCGGGTGGAAACCTGCTTCCCGATCCTGGACCCGGAGCTGGCGCGCAAGGTGTACCGCGACGTGCTGCAGAACTACCTGGACGACAACCTCAACGCCTGGCAGCTGCAGGCCGACGGCAGCTACCTGAAGTGCACCCCGGGCCATGACGAACCGCCGCACGCGGCGCAGATGGCCTTGATGCAGGGGCTGTAGGGACCGACCGGGTGATGTCCCCGCGTGCCGGGCAACGGTGCGCACCCGGCGGGTCACGATTCGCGCATCGGCGGCCGCCGGTCCCCCCTTCGATGCGACCGGTCGTCGCAGCCTGCCCATGTGAAGGGCGCGCGGTGACTTCGCGACCCACCCTTCGGCTAACATTCGCAAATGCCGCATACCTCCACGACTCCGCCCGCCCTGCAGGATGGCGACCTGCTCGCCGCCATCGACCTGGGTTCCAACAGTTTCCACATGGTCATCGCGCGCTACACGCTCGGGCAGCTGCGGGTGGTCGACCGCCTGCGCGAAACGGTGCGCATGGCCGATGGCCTGGATGGCAAGGGCGGCCTGTCCGCCGAGGCGCGCCAGCGCGCGCTGGAATGCCTGGCGCGGTTCGGCCAGCGCATCCGCGCCATTCCCTCGGTCCGGGTGCGCGCCCTGGCCACCAACACCGTGCGCCAGCTGCGCTCGCCGCAGGCCTTCCTGATGCCGGCCGAGACCGCGCTCGGGCATGCCATCGAGGTGGTGAGCGGTCGCGAAGAGGCCCGCCTGATCTACCTGGGCGTGGCCCACGCGCAACCGCCCAAGCCGGACCAGCGCCGGCTGGTGATCGACATCGGCGGCGGCTCCACCGAATTCATCATCGGCCAGGGCATGCAGACCCTGGAGCGCGAAAGCCTGCAGGCCGGCTGCATCGCCAGCACGCGCCGGTTCTTCCCGGGCGGCAAGCTCAGCCGCAAGCGCTGGAAGGATGCGTTGACCGAGATCGGCGCGGAGTTCCAGCAGTTCGCCAACAAGTACCGGGCGCTGGGCTGGCACGAAGCGTTGGGCTCGTCGGGCACGCACAAGGCGATCAGCGAGATCTGCGCCACCATGAAGCTGAGCAAGGGCGCGATCACCGCCGAAGCCCTGCCGCAGCTGCGCGATGAGCTGCTCAAGGCCAAGCGCATCGAAGATATCAACCTGCCCGGGCTGTCGGCCGACCGCCGGCCGATCATCGCCGGCGGCATCCTGGTGCTGGAGGCGGCCTTCCAGGCGCTGGGCCTGCAGAAGCTGCTGGTCAGCAAGGCGGCCATGCGCGAAGGCATCCTGTACGACATCCTGGGCCGCGCCAGCGAAAACGACCTGCGCGACGAATCGGTGGCCGCGCTGACCCTGCGCTATGGCATCGACATCGTGCAGGCCGACCGTGTCGAGCACACCGCGATGAACCTGCTGGCCCAGGTGGAAGACAGCTGGGCGCTGGACCCCGACGACGCGCGCATGCTCGGCTGGGCCGCGCGCCTGCACGAGCTGGGCCTGATGATCGCCCACAGCGGTTACCACGTGCACGGCAGCTACGTGCTGGAGAACTCGGATATCGCCGGCTTCTCGCGGCAGGAGCAGCAGCTGCTGGCCGCGCTGGTCCGCAGCCACCGCCGCAACATCTCCAAGTCGGCGTTCGAGGCGCTGCCCGAGCGCCTGCTGCAACCGGCACGGCGCATGACCGCGCTGCTGCGGCTGGCGGTGCTGCTCAACCGCGCCCACGAAGAAACCCCGATGCCGGCGCTGGAACTCACCGCCGACGACACCCGCCTCTCGCTGATCCTGCCGCAGGCCTACATCGACGCGCGGCCGCTGCTGCGCGCCGACCTGATCGGTGAAACCGAAGGCATGGCCGGACTGGGCGTGCAGTTCCGGCCGTTCGTGGCCTGAGGTCACCGTCCCGCGCACCGACGCGGGCAGCCCCTTGTCCATTCAGGACCGCGTCCGGGTACCGGGCGCGTGTGAACCCACCTTATCCCCCCTTCCAACGCCCGCCTCCCCCCGGCGCTCGGTGGCAAGGTCGTGTCCGTTTGCGGGCGGGTCCAGCGCCCGAACGAGGGGCGAATTTGCGCGCCGACCATGCCGCACTGCGTCAAATTGATACATTTCGACACAAACCGATACGTAGTCACCACTGAACCGCCATGACAAGTCATTGCTTCTCCTGCACTTTTGTCCCGCTCGTTACAAAGTCGTGAGAAATTCTTTGCGGACTATTTACAAAGTATTAACGACCGAGACTATGATCAAGGAACCGGCCTTCACACGGTCGGATTTTTGGGAACGCGGGAACTTGGGCCCGCCGACTCTTTTTTGATCCAGTTCCAACCGAGAGAGAGAGCCACATGAATTCACGCACCAACGTACTGGGGCAGGCAATCCGCTACGCCCTGGTCGCCGGCACCGCAGGCCTGATGGCCGCCCCGGCGATGGCACAGGACGCGCCGGCAGCAACCAACCTTGACCGCATCGAGATCACCGGTTCGCGCATCCGCCAGGTTGACGTGGAAACCGCACAGCCGGTGTTTGCGATCAGCCGCAACGACATCGAACGCCAGGGCTTCAGCTCGGTGGCCGACATCCTGCAGAACGTGACCGCGATGGGCAGCCCGACCATCAGCCGCGCCAACGCGCTGACCGCCGGTGAAAATGCCGGCGGTACCTACATCGACATGCGCAACCTGGGCACCCAGCGCACGCTGGTGCTGGTCAACGGCAAGCGCCTGGGCATCAGCACCTCCGGCTACCAGGACATCTCCACGCTGCCGGTCTCGGCGGTGGAGCGCATCGAAGTGCTGAAAGACGGCGCCTCGGCCATCTACGGCTCCGATGCCATGGCCGGCGTGGTCAACATCATCACCCGCAGCAACGTCACCGGCGTCACCGCCAACGTCTACCACGGCCAGTACAGCGAAGGCGACGGCGCGCGTGACCGCTTCGACGTGGTTGCCGGCTGGAGCAACGACCGCATCTCGCTGACGCTGTCGGCCGAGCATTCCGAAGAAAAGGCCGTGTGGGCCGCCGACCGTGGCTTCAGCGCCTACGGCCTGACCGACCGCCACGCCGACAACCTGACCAACTGGGCCACCATCAGCCAGTACGGCCAGTTCACCGGCGTGAAGGGTCGCCCGGGCTGCACCAACGCCACCGCCGGGTGCAACTACTCGCTCAACCGCGGCGCCGACCCGCTGAACCCGGCCAACTATCACATCACCGACCCGACCGGGTTCACCGGTGATGTCAGCAACTCCAACGACCAGATGCACGTCAGCTATCCGGTCAAGCGCGACTCGGTGTACTTCGACGGGCGCTTTGCGATCACCGACAACATCAACTTCCGCACCGAGCTGGGATACAACAAGCGCAACTCGGTCCGCCAGATCGCCGGTTACCCGCTGCAGTCCAGCACTGCCGGCGTCGGCTCGATGTCGATCGACAGCTACTTCAACCCGTTCGGTCGCCAGCACGGTTACGCCACGCCGACCGCCGTCGCGTGGAACCGCCGTACCTGGGAAGTGCCGCGCGTCACCACCAGCGAGCTGAAGACCTACCGTGCAGTGGCCTCGTTCGATGGTTCGTTCGACATCGGCGAGCGCTACTTCGATTGGGAAGTGGGCTACCAGTACAACCGCAATGAGCTGGAGTCGGTGGCTACCGGCAACCTGCACAAGGGCCGTGTCGCCGCTGCGGTGGGCCCGTCGTTCTACAACGCTGCCACCGGCAAGGTGCAGTGCGGTACCCCGGGCGCGCCGATCGATCCCGCCACCTGCAAGCCGTGGAACCCGCTGGTGCCGTACGGCACGATCGACCCGAACGGCCTGGACGGCAATGCCGAGCTGCAGGAATGGCTGTTCCCGCCGGAGCTGACCAAGGGCCAGACCACGACGAAGAACTTCTTCGCCAATATCGCCGGTTCGATCGTCACCCTGCCGGCCGGCGACCTGGGCTTCGCGTTCGGCGTTGAAAGCCGCAAGGAAGTGGGCAAGTACGTGCCCGATCCGCTGGCCCAGACCGGTGCCACCACCAACCTGGCCGCTGGCCCGACCGGTGGTGACTACCAGGTCAACGAAGCCTATCTGGAAGTCAACGTTCCGGTGCTGGCCGACCTGCCGGGTGCCAAGGAACTGACCTTGAACGCGGCCACCCGCTTCTCGGATTACGACACCTTCGGCAACACGCTCAACAGCAAGTTCGGCTTCAAGTGGAAGCCGATCGACCAGCTGCTGGTCCGTGGTACCTGGGCCGAGGGCTTCCGCGCGCCGACCATCAACGATCTGTACGGTGGCGGTTCGCAGACCTTCGCGCAGTTCAGCGATCCGTGCGACACCCAGTTCGGTGCGTCCAAGACCAGCGCCGAAGTCCGCGCGCGCTGCGCCCGCGATATCGCCAACGCCGATACGTTCCGCCAGCTGCGCCAGGGCAACCAGCCGGTCGCCACCGCGACCGACGCCACCCCGGTGCCGTTCACCAACGGCTCCAACCCGTTGCTGACCCCGGAAACCTCGACCAGCAAGACCCTGGGCGTGGTGTGGAGCCCCACCTTCATCAGCAACTTCAACATTGCGTTGGACTGGTGGAAGATCCGCATCGACAACACGATCATCGCCGATACCCCCACGCAGATCCTGATCGACTGCTACGAGCAGGGCATTGATTCGCGTTGCACCCGCTTCACCCGTGACCCGTCCAACGGCATCGTCACCGACCTGCAGTTCGGCAACCGCAACGCCGGCTTCCTGCAGACCGAAGGTTACGACCTGGACGTGAGCTACCGCGTGGACACCGGCTACGGCAAGCTGAGCGCCAACTGGGCCAGCACCTACGTCAGCGAGAACATCTACCGTTCGACCGACGACAGCAAGGTGGTTCCGACCCCGACCAACGGCATCGGCAGCGGCTTCCGCATCCGTTCCAACCTGTCGCTGGGCTGGGACCTGGAGAACTTCGGCGTGACCTGGACCGCGCGTTACTATTCCGGCGTGAAGGAACAGTGCGTGGACATCACCAGGTACCCGGGCGAGTGCTCCGATCCGGGCGTGTACGCTCCCTGGTACAAGGGCGCGCGCAACTACAACGAGCGTGGTTCGGTCACCTTCCACGACCTGCAGTTCCGCTACAACCTGCCGTGGGATGCCACCGTGTCGGTCGGCGCCAACAACGTGTTCGACAAGCTGGGTCCGGTCATGTACAGCAAGCCGAACTCGGCCTTCTCGTACTACGGCGGCTATGACATCGGTCGTTTCGTCTACATGAAGTACCAGCAGCGCTTCTGATCGTTGCCGGGTAGTACCGCAACACCCAACCACGGCCCTTCGGGGCCGTGGTTTTTTTGTGTTTCTTCTCCCCTCTGAGGGAAGCGTCTTGTTGCAAGGCCGTCGCAGAGTGAGCGCGACGCTACGCGGGTGCACAGGCACCGTTTGGATCGGCTGGCGACTCCGATCGGGCCGGTCGCGAGCGGGAGGGCCCCGTAGCAGCCGGTAGGCCCCTGGCGCAAATGTCCCCCGGCCGCGGGGCGGCCTCCTCCTTTATTTTGCCCAGGGGCCTACCGGCTGCTACGGGGCTCGGCTTGCGGTGCGCAGGTGGATGCCATGCTTTTTTTTGACGCTTGTCGGTGGGTCGGGCGCGGGGGCTGAAGCCTCCGGGCGTCATCGGCCGGTCATGCGCGCGTCATGGGGGCTACATCGCGCGCGCCCAGCATGGCCGCATACCGGAGGCCCGCCATGCGCTATGCCATCGTCACTGAAACGTACCCCCCTGAAGTCAACGGCGTCGCCCTGACCGTGCAGGGGCTGGAACAGGGACTGCGCGCGGCCGGCCACCAGGTGGACCTGGTACGCCCGCGCCAGGCCACCGAAGCCGACACCGAAGAAGGCACCCTGCTGGTGGCCGGCGCCGGCCTCCCACGCTATCCCGGCCTGCGCTTCGGGCTGCCCGCGCCCAAGCGCCTGGCACGCCAGTGGCAGCTGCAACGCCCCGATGCGATCTACATTGCCACCGAAGGCCCGCTGGGCTGGTCGGCACTGCGCACCGCCCGACGGCTGGGCATTCCGGTGGCCAGCGGTTTCCATACCCGCTTCGACGAATACCTGCCCGACTACGGTGTGGCCTGGCTGCAGGCCGCTGCGCTGCGCTGGATGCGGCGCTTCCACAACCAAGCCGATGCCACCCTGGTGCCCACCCAGGAGCTGCAGCAGTTCCTGGGCGAACAGGGCTTCGACCGGGTACGCCTGCTGGCCCGCGCGGTGGACAGCAACCAGTTCGAACCGCAGCGGCGCGACCCCGCCCTGCGCGAGGAATGGGGCATCGACGGCAACGGCTTTGCGGCGATCTACGTGGGCCGCATCGCGCCGGAGAAGAACCTCGGGCTGGCGGTGAAGGCGTTCCGCCGCCTGCAGCAGATCCGCCCCAAGGCGCGCTTCATCTGGGTGGGCGATGGCCCCTCGCGCGAAAAGCTGGCGCATGAAAACCCCGACTTCATCTTCTGCGGCGTGCAGCGGGGCGACGCCCTGGCCCGCCACTTCGCCAGCGGCGACCTGTTCCTGTTTCCCAGCCGCAGTGAAACCTTCGGCAATGTCACCCTGGAAGCGATGGCCAGCGGCGTGGCGACGGTCGCCTTCGATTACGGCGCGGCACGCGAGTACCTGCGCACCGACGACAATGGCATCGCGGTGAACGAAGACAGTGAGTTCGTCGCCGCCGCGCTGCAGCTGGCCGGCGACGATGTGCTGCGGGCCCGCCTGGGCCGCAACGCGGCCACCGCGATGAAGCGGCTGCATCCGCAGCAGGTGGTGGCCGAATTCGATGCCCTGTTGTCCGAACTGGCCCAGGCCCGGAGGCCGCATGCCGACCACGCCGCTTGAGGCCCTGCGCGGCCAAGAAACCCGCTGGTGCCGCCGCGCCAACCACTACTGCCGGCGCCGCCGGGTCCGCCGCGCGTTCGCCGTGGTCAGCCGGCTGGGCGATGGCGTGTTCTGGTACGCGCTGATGGGCGCGCTGGTGCTGGTGGACGGGTTTGAAGGGCTGCAGGCCTCGCTGCACATGGCCGCCACCGGGCTGATGGCGTTGCTGCTGTACAAGGGCCTCAAGCGCTGGACCCGACGCCCGCGCCCGTATGCCGCCGACCTGCGCATCCGCGCCTGGGTGGCGCCGCTGGATGAATTCAGTTTCCCGTCCGGGCACACCCTGCACGCGGTGTCGTTCACCATCGTTGCCCTGGCCTACTACCCGTGGCTGGCACCGCTGCTGCTGCCGTTCACCGCGGCGGTGGGGCTGTCGCGGGTGGTGCTGGGCCTGCACTATCCCAGCGACGTGCTCGCCGCCACGGCGATCGCCACCGCGCTGGCCGGTGCCAGCCTTCGCTGGCTGCCGTTGCCGATGTAACCCGATGATGCGGGCCGCCGCAGAGCCGCCCGACCCGTTTTACAATGCGCGCATGACCACGCTGTTCATTTCCGATCTGCACCTGGACCCGAGTCGTCCAGCCATCACCGAGCTGTTCCTGGCGTTCCTGCGCGATGAAGCGATGCAGGCCGACGCGCTGTACATCCTGGGCGACCTGTTCGAAGCATGGATCGGCGATGACACGCCCTCGGCCGCCGCCGACGCGGTAGCCGACGCCCTGCATGCCGTGGCCGAGGCCGGTGTGCCGGTGTACTTCATCCGCGGCAACCGCGACTTCCTGGTGGGCAACGACTACGCGCGCCGCGCCGGCTTCCGCATCCTGCCCGACCCGAGCGTGATCGACCTGTACGGCCGCCCGGTGCTGCTGCAGCACGGCGACCTGCTGTGCACCGACGACGTGGCCTACCAGCAGTTCCGCGCGCAGACCCGCGACCCGGTGTTCCAGGCGCAGTTCCTGTCGCAGCCGCTGGCCGCACGCATCGCCTTCGCGCAGAAAGCGCGCGATGCCAGCCAGGCGCGTCAGTCGGAAATGAAACAGGACGACCGCGCCAGCTTCGAAACCGTCACCGACGTGGCACCGGCTGAAGTGGAGGCCACCTTCGCGCGCCACGGCGTGGACACCATGATCCACGGCCACACGCACCGCCCGGCGATCCATGCGCTGCAGGTCGGCGATCGCCCGTGTACCCGGATTGTCCTGGGCGACTGGTATGAACAAGGGTCGGTGCTGCGCGTAACCGCGCAGGGCTGGAGCCTGGACACGCTGGCGCGCTGAGCCGACAAAGGATCACGGATGATCAACCGTACACCGGCCCTGCTGCTGGCCGCGCTGCTTTCGCTGGGCGCGCCTGCGGCAGCCAGCGCCGCCACAGCCGCCGACGCCGCGGCCACGCCCCCCCAGGTGGAACAGATCGCCCCCGACCCGCATGCCGTGCAGGTAGGCAGCGGCCCCACACCGCTACCAGTTCGTGCTGCGCGATACGGTCAGCGCCGCCCCGGCCGCGTTACGGCCCTTCGGGCTGTCGCACACGGCGTTCGACCTGCCGTTCGTGGCCGCGGAGAAGGATGTCTACCAGGGCATCACCGATGCGCAGGGACGCACGCCCGTGTTCGCGTTCGAACAGGCGCCTCCCGCGCAGGGCTGGGTGCTGCTGGAGCGCTTCGGCAGCGGTCCCTATGGCGAACGCATGCAGCTGAAGGCCGGCGATGGCGAGGGTGTCGGCGCGATGGCCTACGAGCTGGTGGTGTGCGGCAAGACGCCGCGCCTGTATCGCGGTGTGACCACGGCCGAGGGCGACACCGCCTATGTGGCCACCAGCGCGATCGTGAATCTGCTGCTCTTCATCGATGCCGACAGCACCTCCGCCGGCGGCGACCTACCTCCCGGCCGGATCGAGCCCAGCGACGGCCAGACCGCCCTGCGGCGCTGCCGCTCGGACGCGGCCGATCCTGCCTGACCCGGTTGCCCTGCCCGCGAACGCAACGTGCGGTCGCAGACAGGGCGTCGGCCAAGCTCAGCGGAACGCGGCCACCGCCGCCTTGGTGTTGACCAGCACGCGCTGGTTGTCGGCGCTGCTGGCAATACCCATCGGCACGCCGTTGTAGTTGATGTTCGGGTTGGACCAGAAGTTCAGGCGCGGGCAGCCCGCCGTGCATGCGTAGGCCATGATCGTGCGCCAGCGCGAACCGCTCGACGGCTCGTAGCGATAGCCGTGGCCATACGCGTACGGCGAGGTGCTCGGGTCGGTGGCGATCTCGTGGCGCGCACTCTGCAGGTGACCGATTTCATGGGCGAAGGAGTAGTAGCCGGTGGCGCAGTCCCAATGCACCGCCGCGAACGCGGTGGCGGCGGTGGAGCCGATGCCGGAAGCCAGGCCGCACGAGCTGGCGTTGTTGATCACCAGCACGGCGACGTCGGCGCGGGTGGTGTTGCGGCTGGTATGGATGTTGTCCATCACCCCGTCGGCGGTGTTGCGGAAGCGCGACAGGTCGGTGGAAAAGCTGCTCGATTCCACATAGGAGGTGGTCTCCTAACCGGCCAGCCGCAGGGCGATGCCCACGTTGCTGTTGACGTAGCCCTGCTGTTGACGTAGCCCTGATTGGATTCGGCCACCGCAGTCGGTAAAGCAGGCCGTCCTTGCGGATGGAGCCGGTGACCGTGTCGCCATTACGCACCAGGATCACCGAGTTGGCCGGGTCGTTGGCCACCGCCCGCGCGCCCAGCTTGGCGCTGCGCGACTGCAGCTGGCCGTACCAGACGCTGCCGCCATCCAGCAGGGCCTCGACCCGTTGCTGCAGCGCCTGCACCGGCGTACCCAGCAGCTCGAACTCGAGCTGGCGCTGGCGCTGGCCGGCATTGACCGCTGCGGCATCGATCCGTACTACCTGCACCGCGCTGGTCGACGGCGAGCCCATCAGGGCCTGCAGGGCCGGTTGATGAGCGTTGCCGGCCCGGCTCAATACCGTGACCGGCTCGAACAACGGCGCGGCGGCAGCACCACCGACCCCAATCGACACCACGCGATCACACCTACTGTGATCGACCGCATCTTGGTTCAGCCTGACCCACTGTCCCGAAGCGCCGGTTGCAGCCCGACCGGCCACACACGCTGCAGCCGCTCCCGCACTTGCCTGTCCAACGCGACCGGGGCGGTAGGGGTATCCAGCTGGAAGCCGAACATGCACCCGGACAGCACACCGCCGTAGCCGGCCGCCTTGCCGAAGCCGATCACACTGGAGAGGTGGTGGTCCGGAAAGGCCAGACGGGTGACCGGCCGACTGTTGCCGTGGCTGCCCACCTCCGCAGTGCGGCCACCATCGCCGTACTCCAGCACCAGTGTGTCCACCGCATAGCCCTGCCTCACCAGCACGGCGCGGATATGTCCACGCTGGACGATGTCGTGATACCGGTAGGCATCGCCCCCGGATCCACCCACGTGCAAGGCATCGACGTGGCCTGGCCCCTGCCCCGCCGCATAGGCAAGGGTCAGTCCATCGACGAACACGAACCCCTGCAGCGTGATGACGCGGATCGGGCCGGTAGGCGGTGGTGGCAATGCCACCCGCATCGGCTCCTGCACCGTGTTGTCGTAGTAGGAGCCGATCAACATGCTGAAGAGCTCCCGGTCCAGCCGTGCCTGCACGACATCCGGATACTGGGCGGTATCGAAATAAGCCCAGCAGTCGCGCGTATCGCCCAGGCTCGCCTGCAGTTGGCTGCGCAGGGTATACACCGCGGCCAGTGGCTGGTTGCGATGGTCCCATGCGTCATGCGGATGGGCCTTCGCCGCCGCCTGCAGCTGCAGTTCCACGACGTAATCGTAGTACTGGCCGTAGTCGCTGATGTTGGCCTGCAGCTGCTGCTGGTAGTCCAGAATGACCGCCGGTGGAAAGCCGCCCTTGCGTCCCTGCTGGACAGCCTGCCGCAGCAGGCCCAGATGCAGGTTGGCAACCGGGACGAACAGCGGCAGCAGGCGCGCCTCATGGCCCTTCAACATGAAGCCCTGGATGGAGGCGGTGAAGGCCACGTTCATGGCATCGATGACACTGCGGATGTGCTGTGAATCGCCGCTCTGCAGCGCCGAGAGGAACAGCCGGGTGGTCCGGGTGAACCCCACCAGCGACGCCTGAACCTGGAGGTAGATGGCATCGTCGATCTTCTCATCGACGATCCGGTTGATCGCCTCGACGTACTGCTTCCATTGCGCATCGTCGCTGTCGAACAGGTGACCGGGAATGAACAGCCCGCCAAAAAAGGACAGGATGCCCCCCACCTCCGGGACCGCCGCCAGCGCTTTGAGGGTCAGCGAGCGGAAAGCGCCCCACCACCAATCCGCATCGAACGTGCCGGCGAGCGCACCGTCCAAATGCTGCGCCAGCGCGTGCCGGGGCAGCGCGAGAGACGTACCGGCCAACGCGGTCAGACCAAGGAACCGACGGCGGTTCAGGACCGCGGGAGAGTGCATCATGGCGAGGAACGGCAGCGGAAACGGCCTGCAGAATAGGTAGCGGTCGGCGCGGAGAGGTAAACCTTGCGTTATGTCGGCTGCAGTATCAAAACAAAATGCCGATAGCGGTATCTCGATCATTGCCACGCATTGAATTATCGTCACACCGAGGCCGTGGAGACGTGCGTTCCGTGCCGCGACACGGACCGCACGCCCACACAGGTGGATGTGCATGCAGACCCCAACCAGGCGCCGGCCATGAGCCCTTCCGATCGCGATGGCCGCGGCAGCACGCTGCACATCGGTCTGTTCTTCGACGGCACCCGTAACAACGCTGACAACCTGCAGCGCGCCTCACGCCCGGCAGGCGCCACGACGCCCACACCGCGCCCACCCGCCGTGGTCGCCGATGATGCCTCCCCGTACCAGAGCCGCTTGACCAGCAGCTACAGCAACGGCCTGACCAACATCGCGCGGCTGCATGCGCTGTATCCCGACCATCGGCAGATGCCGGCCGCAGGCAACACGCTCGCGCTGTCGCTCTATAACGAGGGCGTGGGCACGCGCACCGGTGAAGACGGCGACCTGTTGGGGCTGGCGTTCGGCATCGGCCGCACCGGTGTCCGCGCGAAGCGACGCCGGGCGCTGGAGCAGCTGCTGCCCAACGCGCTGCGCCAGCTGACCCGCGCGCACCCTGGCCGCATACTCGGCAGCGTGGGGTGGATCTGTTCGGCTATTCGCGTGGCGCGGCCAGCGCGCGCCACGCGGTGAACGTGCTCAACGCACCCGGTGCCGCCGCGTGGCTGCGCGAGCAACTGGTGCGCTCGGGCTGGTCATTGGCGCCGGGATTTCCAGGCGCGGTGCGGCCGGTGCGCTTCGTCGGCCTGCTCGATACCGTGGTGGCGATCGACCGCCAGCATGGCGATGAGATGCCGGTGGTCGCCCTGCCCGCCGGCTGCGCGGACAAAGTAGTGCAGCGGGTCGCGCGCGATGAGCACCGCGAGCATTTCGCGCTGACCAGCGTGGCGCCCGAACATGAAGAGATCGCGTTGCCAGGCGTGCACGCCAACATCGGCGGCGGCTACGACCAGCGCATCGAAGGACCCAAACTGCTGACCCGCCCGCTCGGCCGGCGCGTTGCAGGGCACGGCCTGGCCGACACCGAGGTGCCGCCGCTGCACCTGCTGCAGGGCACCCAGGTGTACCGGCAGGCGCTGGCGGCGTGCCAACGTTGGCAAGCCGCGCTGGGGCTGGGCGATGACGCGGTGTGGGTGGATGTGTGGCACCGCTGGCAGGCCCAGCGGGTGGCCGGCAGTGGCAGCGTGCTGCCGCAGTGGGTGCCGTATGCGCACGCGGCGGTGGTGTTGAAGCGCGACATCGATGGGCGCTACCAGTGGGTGGCATTGCGGCTGATGCAGCAGCGTGCGGCCGCGGCCGGCGTGCGCTGGTTGGCCGACGCCGATGACGTGGCCGCGCTCACCCTGCCCGACGTGCTGCGGCCGATCGCAGCGCGGCTGTTGTCGGGCCAGACGTTGGATGCGGCACAGGAACTACTGCTGCGGCAGCAGTACCTGATGCAGTCGGCGCACTGGAATTTCGATGCGCTCGGCGATACCGCGCTGCTGTACGCCGCCGATGAAGGCACGCGTGAATGGCCGTATCGCCGCGGGCCGGGACTGTTCTACTTCAACCGGCCGACCGAGGACGGCAAACGCGTGGTGTTGCCAAATGCGTGATCTACGTGCAGCCACCAAACGTGATGCGCCGGCCACCCATGGGGTGGCTCTACCGGGGCGTGATCTGCGTGCAGCTACCCATGGGTGGCTGCATTATGTTGGGTGGCCGCAACCGGTGTGGGGGTTACCGCACCGGGCCGCTGGTGCGGCCGGCCTGCTCGATCAGGTTGGCCAGTTCTTCTTCATCGAACCCGGCCAGCAGGCGCGCTTCCAGGTTGAAGGGGCCATACAGGAAGCCGCCGGCGTACTCGTTCAACAGCGCGATGAAGCGTTCGCGCGGTTCGACCCCGGCGCGCTTGCAGTACCAGTGGTACCAGCGCGAGCCGGCGGCCACGTGTGCCACTTCCTCGCGCAGGATGATCTCCAGCACATCGGCGGTGGCGTGGTCGTTGGCCGACCGCAGTTTGTTGATCATGCCCGGGGTGACATCCAGCCCGCGGGCCTCCAGCACGCGCGGTACCAGCGCCATCCGCGACAGCCCGTCGTGCGCGGTCTTCTCGCACATTTCCCACAGGCCGTTGTGGGCGTCGAAATCCCCGTAGTCGAATCCCAGCGCCTGCAGCCGCCCGTGCAGCAGCATGAAATGGCGCGATTCGTCGTCGGCCACGCTCACCCAGTCGGCATGGAACGCACCGGGCAGGCCACGGAAGCGGTACACCGCGTCCCAGGCCAAGTCGATGGCATTGAGCTCGATATGCGCGATGGCATGGATGAACGCGGCGCGTCCCTCCGCACTGCCCAGCCCGCGCTTGGGCAGGTCGCGCGGGTGCACCAGCTGCGGCCTGGACGGCCGGCCCGGCATGCGGATCGGCGCGGGCGGCGCGGCATCGGCGCGGGCCTTGAGCTGGCCCGCGCGGAACTGCACCGCGTAGGCCTGGGTCAGCGCGACTTTCTGCAGCGGGTCCGTTGCGGCCAGGCACTGCTGCGCGGCACGCAGCAGGTCACCGGCCGCCTCCAGCGGCAACTGCTCGGCCATCGGCGCAGCCTCAGGCGCGACGCTTGTGCTTGGCATCGTCCGAGCGCAACTGCTGGATGCGCTCGAAATACCCCGGCTCGATGCCGGTCGGGTAGACACCGTTGAAGCACGACGAATCGAAGGCCTTCAGTTCCGGGTTGCCTTCGCGCACCGCCGCTTCCATGTCTTCGATGTCCTGGTAGATCAACCAGTCGCAGCCCAGGTGCTTTTCGATGTCTTCGATGCTGCGGTTATGCGCCACCAGTTCTTCGGCGGCCGGCATGTCGATGCCGTAGATGTTGGGGTAACGCACCGGCGGCGCGGCGCTGGCCAGGTACACCTTGCGCGCGCCGGCGTCGCGCGCCATCTGCACGATCTGCTGGCTGGTGGTGCCGCGCACGATCGAGTCGTCCACCAGCAGCACCACGCGGTTGCGGAACTCCAGGTGGATCGGGTTGAGCTTGCGGCGCACCGATTTCACGCGCTCGCCCTGCCCCGGCATGATGAAGGTGCGGCCGATGTAGCGGTTCTTGATGAAGCCTTCGCGGTACTTCACCCCGAGCGTGTTGGAGATCTCCAGCGCGGCGTCGCGCGAGGTGTCCGGGATCGGGATGATGGTGTCGATGTCGTGGTCCGGACGCAGGCGCAGGATCTTCTCGCCCAGCTTGATGCCCATGCGCATGCGCGCCTTGTGCACCGACACGTTGTCGATCATCGAATCGGGACGTGCGAAATACACGTACTCGAAGATGCACGGGCTGTGCTCGGCCGGCTCGGCGCAGATCTCGGAGAACAGCTCGCCACGCGCGGTGATCACCAGCGCTTCGCCCGGGCGCACGTCGCGCACGCGCTGGAAGCCCAGCACGTCCAGCGCGGCCGATTCGGAGGCCACGATGTATTCATCGCCTTCGGCGTGGGCGCGCTTGCCCAGTACCAGCGGGCGGATGCCGTGCGGGTCGCGGAAGGCCACCAGGCCCAGGCCCAGCACCACGCTGATCACCGCGTAGCCGCCCTTGACCCGGCGGTGCACGCCGGCCACGGCGCGGATCGCCGCTTCCGGGGTGAGCTGGCGCTGCGCGTCCAGTTCGTAGGCGAACACGTTCAGCAGCACTTCGCTGTCCGAGTCGGTGTTGACGTTGCGGCGGTCCTGTTCGAACACCTGCTGGCGCAGGGCTTCGGTATTGATCAGGTTGCCGTTGTGGGCCAGCGCGATGCCGTACGGCGAGTTCACGTAGAACGGCTGCGCCTCGTCCATGCCTTCGGAGCCGGCGGTCGGGTAGCGCACGTGGGCGATGCCGACGCGGCCTTCCAGAGTCGACATCCGCTTGGCGTCGAACACGTCGCGGACCAGCCCGTTGGCCTTCTGCACGCGCAGCCGCGTGCCGTCGGCGGTGGCGATGCCGGCCGCGTCCTGGCCACGATGCTGGAGGACGGTCAGGCCGTCATACAACTGCCCGGCGACGTTCTGGTTGCCGACGATTCCGACGATGCCACACATGGTGCGAATCTCCGCTGGGCTGTGCCCATCTACAGTGAAGGTGGCCGTGCCTGGCCGGGGGACCCGTTCCGTGCCGGAACAGGCTGATCCGGGCGCACGCGCGCCGGATCGTTGTGCTGCGAGGAACCTGGGCTGCCGCTGCGCGCCCCCACGTCGGTGGGGTCTCCCGCCTGCTGCGGGGTTTCATCCAGTGGTCGCGGCCATCCGCGCCCTGCCAGCAATCCGCCAAGCACGCCATTATCGCCTGTCAGGCCCGGCTTGCCCAACTCCGCGCCGGGCAGTTGCGCCGCATTCACCTCCGGCAGCGCCGCCGGCAGGCCGGCCAGGCCCTGCAGCGCGTCCACGCCGGGCAGCTGCGGCAGCTCGGGTATGCCCGGCATGCGCGCCTGCAACCAGGCCACGCCGGGGTCGAGCACGCCCCGCAGCTGGGAGTCGCGCCAGCTGGGTTCATTGACCATCGGGGTGTAGGACGCCGCCAGCAACAGCACGCAGCCGATCACCGCGCCGCGGGCCACGCCAAGTACCCCGCCCAGCAGGCGATCAGCACCGTTGAGGCTGGTGGCCCGCACCAGCTGGCGGATCACCAGGCCGATGGCCCACACCGCCACCATCACCAGCAGGAACACCGAGACGTAGCCGGCGATCACATGGCCGGTACCCGGTTCGACCGAGCCCGCCCACCACGTGGCCGCGTTCTGCCCGAACACCAGCGCCGCCCAGGCGCCCAGCACCCACGACGCCAGGCTGATGACGATGCTGACAAAGCCGCGCAGCACGCCCAGCAGGGCCGACAGCGCGATCACCACCAGCAGGGCGCTATCGATCATGCGCGCCCCCGGCACCGGGGCCGTGCGGGCTCAGGGCGCGCGTACGCGTGCGGCATCAGGGATGCGGCCGGACCATGCCTGCCACGCCCACCTTGGACGCCACCTGGGCCTTGAGGTTTTCGGCCTCGGCGCGGTTGGCGACCGGACCCACGCGGACGCGGTTGAGCGTGCCCTTGTCGGTGCGTACCTGTTCCACGAACGCGCTGAAGCCGGCGGCGCGCACCTTGTCGCGCAGCGCGTTGGCTTCGGCCGCCTGGCCGAACGCGCCCAGCTGCACGGCGAAGCCGATGCTGCTGGCGGCCGGGGCCGCCGGCGTTGCCACCGGCTTGGCAGCGGCGGTCGCGGCCGGCTCCGGCTTGGCCGGTTCGGGCTTGGCCGGGGCCGGCTTGGGTTCGGGCTTGGGGGCCACCGGCTTCGCGGCGGCGACCGGCTCCGGCGGCAGCGCTTCGGTCTTCACCGCGGCACTGGACGGCGCAGCGGCAGCGCTGGACGCAGTGGCGATGGCCGGGGCGGCGGCGGCCGGGGACGGCGCAGCGGCCACGGCCGTGTCGGCGCGCGCATCCAGCGTGACCACTTCGGCCTTGACGTCGTTGCGCACCTTCACCGCCTGCAGGCGGGCGGCTTCGGCCTGGGCGCGGTCGGCATACGGGCCAACCCGCACGCGCCACGCCTGGCGGCCATTGATGGTGGCCGGTTCGGCAAAGCCGGGCAGCTGGGATTTTTTCAGGTACGCAATCACCGCATCGGCGTCGGCCTGGCTGCCATAGGCACCAAAGCTGACGGCGAAGTTGCCGGCCGCCACGGTGGGCGAGGTATCGGTCGCGGCAGGCGCGGGGGTGGCGTCCACGCCGTCCTGCAGCGGCTGGGTGGTCGATGCCCCCTGCAGGCCGGTTGCCGCGCCGGTGGGCGCGACCAGCGGCAGTTCGCGGGTTTCGAACTGGCCGTCCGACGGCGCTGCCGGTGCACTGATGGGTACGCTGGCCACGCCGCTGTCAGGCGCAGGGCCTTTGACCAGCATGGGCAGGAAGATCACAGCCAAAGCCACCAGAACGATGGCACCAATCAGTCGCTGTTTCAGAGGAGTATCCACGGAAGGCAGGCAGGGCGGCGCGGCGGAATGCCACGGCGATTATACGGGTGTCGGCGTGAGCGGCGACGGTGGCGGCTGAACGGCCGCAGCGCATTGAAAAGCTGTGTCAGTCCGCTGCGTCCAGCCACAGCAGCGCCTGTGCGGCGGTATGAAACGAGCCGAACACCAGCACCCGGTCGCCGGCGGCAGCGGCAGCCAGTGCCGCTTCCAGCGCATTGGCAACGGTGGCGTGCTGACGGGCATCGGCGGCGGCGGTGTCCTGCAGGCGGGCCTGCAGCGCCTGCGCACTCTGCGCGCGGGCACCGTCCAGGCCGGCCAGGTGCCACGCATCGACCTGCCCGCCCAGTGCCTCGACCACGCCGGCCGCATCCTTGTCCTGCAGGGCGGCAAACACCGCCCGGGTGCGCCCGGCCACCGGTGCGGCCTTCAGTGCGGCCCCCAGTTCGCGCGCGGCCTGCGGGTTGTGGCCCACATCCACCAGCACGTCCACGCCGTTGCGCTGCACGGCCTGCAACCGGCCGCGGATGCGCGCAGTGGCCACGCCTTCGGTGATCGCCGTGCGCGACAGCGGCTTGTCCAGGGTGCGCAGCGCGGCGATCGCCGAGGCGGCATTACGCAGCTGGATCGGCCCGCGCAGGGCCGGGGTGGGCAAGTCGATGCTGAACCCCACATCGCGCCAGCGCCAGTGTTGTGCATCGATGACGTCGGCGAAGAAATCGCTGCCGCCGCGGATCGCGTTGGCGCCCAGCAGGTAGGCACGGGCCAGCACGCTGGACGGCGGATCGGTTTCGCCCAGGATCACCGGCTTCCAGCCGCGGATGATGCCGGCCTTCTCCACGCCGATCGTTTCGCGATCCTCGCCCAGCCACTCGCTGTGATCGATGTCGACGGTGGTGATCACCGCCACGTCGGCGTCGACGATGTTGACCGCATCCAGGCGCCCGCCCAGGCCGACTTCGAGTACCGCCAGGTCCAGCCCGGCCTGCCCGAACAGATACAGCGCGGCCAGCGTGCCGTACTCGAAATAGGTCAGCGTGGTGGTGCCGCGTGCGTCCTCGATGGCATTGAACGCGGCCACCAGCGCCTCGTCGGCGACCTCCTGCCCATCGATGCGCACGCGCTCGTTGTAACGCAGCAGGTGCGGCGAGGTGTACGCGCCGACCTTCCAGCCGGCCGCCCGCGCGATCGCCTCGATGAAGGCCACCGTGGAGCCCTTGCCATTGGTGCCGCCCACGACCACGGTGTGCGCGCCCGGCTGCGCCAGCCCCAATGCCTGCGCCACGCTGCGCACGCGCTCCAGGCCCATATCGATGGTGGCCGGGTGCTGCTGCTCGATATGGCTGAGCCAGGCGGAAAGGGTCTGCGGGCGTGCGGTGGTCATGGGCATTGGATCAGCGGGGCGGACGACGGAATGGGACGCGGGACGGTTACAGCGCGCGGTGCTTGGCTTCGCCGAAGAACGGGGTGTGGTGCGCGCAGTCGTTCAGGCGCACCAGTTCGAGCTGGTCCAGGTCGGCACCTTCGAGCAGGTTCAGCGTGGTCGGGGCCTGGCGGAAGGTCCACAGGCGCGACAGCGGCAGGCCGAGGATGCGGCACAGGATGACCCGGTTCACCGCATCGTGGGCGACCACCAGCAGGGTGTCGTGCTCGCCCAGGCCTTCGGCGGCACGCGCCAGGCCGCGCCAGCTGCGCTCCAGCACCAGGCGCAGCGATTCGCCACCGGGCATCAGCACGGTGTCGGGCTCGTCGCGCCAGGCCTGCAGGCGCGACGGGTCTTTTTCATGGATTTCACTGGCCAGCAGGCCTTCCCACTCACCGTGCGCGATCTCCTGCAGCTCCGGTTCGGTCAGCAGCATCGACGCACGCTCGGCGCCCAGCGCAAGTTGCGCGGTGCGCTGTGCACGCGACAGCGGCGATGCCACCGCACGGGTGATGTCCACCGACTTCAGGCGCTCCCCGAGGGCCTGGGCCTGGGCTTCGCCGATCGGCGACAACGGGATATCGATCTGGCCCTGGTAACGGCCTTCGGCATTCCACGGCGTTTCACCGTGGCGGGCAAGCAGGATGCGCATGCGTACTGGGAGTCCTTGGGGGGAGGAATGCTGTCGCAATCGTTCACGTGATGTGAATGACCGCGAGCACCGCATGATACCCGGTAGATGCCGACCGTTGGTCGGCACGGGCCGCGGGTCCTGCAGCGACCGCCTGCCGCCCCACGGTCGACATCTGCCCAACGAAAAACCCCGCGGCTTTCGCCGCGGGGTTGTGAGGGTCACTTGGCCAGGTTCAGCTCTTTCAGCAGCTGCGGCGCGGGCGCCACTTCCTGCATGATCCACTGCATGTAGCGGCTGTCCACCGCGATCATGCGGGTCATCACCGGGTCGAATACCCAGTTGGAGCTGACCGACTCCCAGTTGCCGTCGAAGGCCAGGCCCACCAGCTTGCCGTGTGCATCCAGCACCGGCGAGCCGGAGTTGCCGCCGGTGATGTCCAGGTTGGACAGGAAGTTCACCGGCACCGAGCCGATCCGCGTGTCTTCCAGGCCGCCGTAGCGCTTGGCCTTGACCGCCTCCAGCAGCGCCTTGGGCGAATCGAACGGATCCACGCCGGTTTCCTTGGCGGCCACGCCTTCCAGGGTGGTGAACGGGGTGTAGTTCACACCGTCCTTGCCATAGCCCATGACGTTGCCGAAGGTGATGCGCAGCGACAGGTTGGCATCGGGGTAGACGAAGCCGCCCTTGCTCTTCTTGTAGTCGGCCACGGCCTGCAGATACAGCGGGCGGGCGGTCAGCGATTCGCCTTCGCGGATCTTCTTCTGCTCTTCCTGCTTGAGCAGCGCCGGCATCGCCGCCACGGCGTACTGGATGGCCGGATCGGTGCTGGCCTCGAAGGCGGCGCGGTCGGCCTTGAACCAGCTCAGACGCTTGTCCAGGCTGCCCAGTTCGGTGCCGCCCAGCTTGGCCACCAGCCCCTTCACCGCACCGGCATCACTGCCGGCCAGCCACGTGTTGAGCACCTCATTGCTGCGCTGATCGGCCGGCAGGGCGACGTACTGGTCCAGCCAGTAGGTCTGCAGCTGCTGGTCCATCTTCGCCACGTAGCGGCGATCCATCTGCTTCAGGCCGCCTTCGATGGTGGTCAGGTCGCGCTCCTGGAAGCCCGCTTCGCGCTCGGCGTCGGGCTTGGCGCGCTCGATCGACAGGCGGTACAGCGACAACGCCGCGCCCACCGCCGAGGTGCTGTTGAACTGGCTGACGAACAGGTCGCGCTCGCGCGTAGCCTTGCTGGTATCCAGGTGCTTGATCAGCTGCGCGTGCGCGGCCAGTGCCGGCTTGCCTGCCGCGCCCTGCTGCTTCAGCCAGGCCAGCACGGCCGCTTCTTCAGCCTTCTTCTGGTCGGCCGCGTCGATGCGCTTGAAGCCTTCCAGCTGGCCGACGTAGTTCTTGGCCACGTTGTTCATGCTGGCTGCGGTGGCGGCGTACTTCACCTTGATGTCGGCGTCGGCCTTACCGGCCTCGTCGATCATCTTCAGCACCGCAGCGTAGTGCTGGGCGATGGTCGGGTAGGTCCAGCCTGCGGTTTCGTTGAACTCACCGGCCAGCGCATAGCGGTTGGTACGGCCCGGGTAGCCGGCCACCATCACGAAGTCGTCGGCCCCCAGCGGCTGGTCGGCGAATTTCAGGAAATGCTTCGGCTGGTACGGCACGTTGTCGGCCGCGAAAGCCGCCGGCTTGCCGTCCTTGCCCACGTAGGCGCGGTAGAAGGAGAAATCGCCGGTGTGGCGCGGCCACATCCAGTTGTCGACGTCGCCGCCGAACTTGCCCACGCTGCCCGGGGGCGCATAGACCAGGCGCACGTCCTTGATTTCCATGTTGCGGAACAGGCGGTAGGTGTTGCCACCGGAGAAGCTGAACAGACGGCAGCGGAAACCGGCGTCGGCTTCACACGCGGCGGTCTGGGCCTTGTCGAAGGCATCCAGCGCGCGGGTACGGGCCAGCGGATCCTTGCCGGCGGCGGCGATCGCGGCCTTGGCCTGCGCGGTCACGTCGGTGATCTGGTCGAGCACGAACACGCGCGCATTCGGGCCGGCGCTCAGTTCATCCTTCAGGGTCGGCGCGTTGAAGCCGTCCTTGATCAGGTTCTTCTCGGCGGTCGAGTTCAACTGGATCGCGCCGTACGCGCAATGGTGGTTGGTCACCACCAGGCCCTGCGGGGACACGAAGCTGGCCGTGCAGCCGCCCAACGCCACCACCGCGCCCATCGGGTCGCCGGTGAGGTTGGAGATCTGCTCGGCCGACAGCTTCAGGCCGGCCTGCTTGAGCGGCCCGGCAATCTCCGGCAGCTGCTGCGGCACCCACATGCCTTCAGCGGCATGGGCGACCTGGACCAGCCCAAGGCTGGCGACGACGGAGAAAGCGAGCAGGTTCGAGCGCATTGAGCAGCCCCTGGTGAAAGAACCGCCGAGTGTAGCCCAGCCCCCTGCCCCGGCCCGAAGCCCGGAAGTCATGGAGGGCGCCCACCGGCAACGGCCAGCCGACGAATGTCAGCCGGGCAGAGCCCGGCTCTACGTCCCCGCGGGCACGGGCAGCCGGCTGGAGGTGGCGGGCAGGCCGGTGCAGGACCGTTGGGCCGCATGGATGCGGACCACGAGCCTCCAGGGACGGGTTTACGGCGTGTCCTGCACCGGCCTGCCCGGCACCTCGCTCGCCAGAAGCAGGCGCTGCCGCCCCGCTAAACCACCCGCAATGCAACATGGGAAAACCGGCCGCGGCCCTATAATCCGCGTTTTCCCCCAGACGAGTTCCACCCCGATGGCGCAGCAAACAATGAAGGCCCTGGTCAAGCGTGAAGCCGCCAAGGGCATCTGGCTGGAAGAGGTTCCGGTCCCCACCCCGGGCCCGAACGAGGTCCTGATCAAGCTGGAAAAGACCGCCATCTGCGGTACCGACCTGCACATCTACCTGTGGGACGAATGGAGCCAGCGCACCATCAAGCCCGGCCTGACCATCGGCCACGAATTCGTCGGCCGCATCGCCGAGATCGGCCCCGGCGTCACCGGTTATGAGCTCGGCCAGCGCGTCTCGGCCGAAGGCCACATCGTCTGCGGCCACTGCCGCAACTGCCGGGGCGGCCGCCCGCACCTGTGCCCCAACACCGTCGGCATCGGCGTCAACGTCAACGGCGCCTTCGCCGAATACATGGTGATGCCGGCCAGCAACCTGTGGCCCATCCCCGACCAGATCCCGTCCGAGCTGGCCGCCTTCTTCGACCCGTACGGCAACGCCGCGCACTGCGCGCTGGAGTTCAACGTCATCGGCGAAGACGTGCTCATCACCGGCGCCGGCCCGATCGGCATCATCGCCGCCGGCATCTGCAAGCACATCGGCGCGCGCAACGTGGTGGTCACCGACGTCAACGACTTCCGCCTCAAGCTGGCCGCGGACATGGGCGCCACCCGCGTGGTCAACGTGTCCAACACCTCGCTCAAGGACGTCATGAAGGACCTGCACATGGAGGGCTTCGACGTCGGCCTGGAAATGAGCGGCAACCCGCGCGCCTTCAACGACATGCTCGACTGCATGTACCACGGCGGCAAAATCGCCATGCTCGGCATCATGCCCAAGGGCGCCGGCTGCGACTGGGACAAGATCATCTTCAAGGGCCTGACCGTGCAGGGCATCTACGGCCGCAAGATGTACGAGACCTGGTACAAGATGACCCAGCTGGTGCTGTCCGGCTTCCCGCTTGGCAAGGTGCTCACCCACCAGTTGCCGATCGACGACTTCCAGAAGGGCTTCGACCTGATGGAACAGGGCAAGGCCGGCAAGGTCGTGCTGAGCTGGAACTGAGGCAGCGCGCCGTTGGCGCGCCGGGCGGTGTCACGACCAACGGTCGTGACCTACCAGGTAGGTACCGACCGTTGGTCGGTACGCACCCGGCTAACGAAAAAGGCGCCTTTCGGCGCCTTTTTCATGCCCATCGCAGCGTCAGGTCATTTGCCCACGGCCACGGTGAACACCACGCGGTTGTCGGCCAGCTTGCCGTTGTTGTCGCGACCGGCGCCATCGGTACCGTGGTACCCCAGGCCCAGGTTGAACAGGCCGAACTGGCGGCTCACGCCGACGTTGAAGTCGGTGTAGTCCTTGCCGAAATCGGTCTCAAGCGAGGTACGGCCCACGTTCGCGCTCAGGGTGAAGTCATTGGGCAGGCCCCACTCGCCGCCCACCGCGTAATACCAGCTCTTGGTATCGGACCCGGACAGATCGTCGGTGTAGGCCACCGTCAGCTTGTACTGCTCGGCGAAGGTGGTGGTGGTGATCAGCTCGTTGTAGTTCAGCTCGCTGGCGCCCGGATAGGTATAGCGGTTGAGCAACACGTCGAAGTTGACGCCGTCGGTGACATCCACCCCGTAGCCGATCAGGTAGTCGATCTCCGTGCTCGGGTCGCCCGGCCCGAAGTCCACGCCCGACCCCCACACACCTGCGTACAGGCCCACCGGCGAGGTGTAGGTGAAGCCGGCCTGCAGGGTCGGGTCTTCATCGGTCTGGGACACGCCACGGAACACGTAGTCGGACACGGCGGTGACGTTCCAGCTGAACGGCGATTCGGCCTCGTCCTGGGCACTGGCGGCAAACGCGGCAAGCAGGGCGGCGCAGAGCACAGCGGCGGCGGTACAGCGCGTGGCGTGGTTCATGCGGGGTCTCTCCGGGACGTGGGGTGGGCGGTGCAGCGGGGTTTACGGTTTTTTAACCTGATTGATATTGCGATGCAACAATCACGTGTGCAATCGTTCCGACCGCACCCGGCCCGCCGAGCCACCACCAGCGCCCCCCCCTGCCCGGCGCCGACAGGTAAAATCCCGGTTTTCCCGTGCCGAAGACTGCCTGCCATGAGCGACGCCACCTCCGCCCCGCTGACCCAGCACTACGTTGAAGAACTGGAGGCGATCCGCGCCCAGGGCCTGTTCAAGTCCGAACGCATCATCACCAGCCCGCAGTCGGCCGAGATCACCCTGGACGACGGCCGCACGGTGCTGAACTTCTGCGCCAACAACTACCTGGGCCTGGCCGACCACCCCGACCTGATCCAGGCGGCCAAGGACGCGCTGGACAGCCACGGCTTCGGCATGGCCTCGGTGCGCTTCATCTGCGGCACCCAGGACCTGCACAAGCAGCTGGAACAGCAGATCGCCACTTTCTTCGGCAAGCAGGACACGATCCTGTACGCGGCCTGCTTCGATGCCAACGGCGGCCTGTTCGAGCCGCTGCTGGGCGAGAACGACGCCATCATCTCCGATGCGCTCAACCACGCCTCGATCATCGACGGCGTGCGCCTGTGCAAGGCCAAGCGCTTCCGCTACGCCAACTGCGACATGGCCGACCTGGAAGCCCAGCTGCAGGCCGCCGATGCTGCCGGCTGCAAGACCAAGCTGATCACCACCGATGGCGTGTTCTCGATGGACGGCTTCATTGCCCCGCTGGACGAGATCACCGCGCTGGCGAAGAAGTACAACGCGCTGGTGCACATCGACGAATGCCATGCCACCGGCTTCCTGGGCGCTACCGGCCGCGGCTCGGCCGAGGTCAAGGGCGTGCTGGAGAAGATCGACATCATCACCGGCACCCTGGGCAAGGCGATGGGCGGCGCGCTGGGTGGCTTCACCTGCGCCAGCAGCGAAGTGGTCGAACTGCTGCGCCAGCGTTCGCGCCCGTACCTGTTCTCCAACTCGCTGCCGCCGCACGTGGTGGCCGCCGGCATCAAGGCGTTCGAGATGCTGGCCGCCGCCGACGACCTGCGCAGCACGCTGGCCGAGAACACCGCCTACTTCCGCGAGAAGATGACCGCGGCCGGTTTCGACGTGAAGCCGGGCGTGCACCCGATCAGCCCGGTGATGCTGTACGACGCGCCGCTGGCGCAGAAGTTCGCCGAGCGCCTGCTGGAAGAAGGCATTTACGCGATCGGCTTCTTCTTCCCGGTGGTGCCCAAGGGCCAGGCACGCATCCGCACGCAGATCAGCGCCGCGCATACCCGTGCCCACCTGGACCGCGCGATCGATGCGTTCACCCGCATTGGTGTGGAGCTGGGCGTGATCAAGGGCTGAGTGCCTTAGCCGACCAACGGTCGGCTCTACCGGCATTGTGGGTCATGAACATGGGACACGCGCATGACCGGGGTGGATACGACCATTGCGGGTCATGGACATCCGACACGCGCGCATGATCGGGGTGGACCCGACCGTTGCGGGTCATGAACTTCCGACACGCGCGCATGACCGGGTGGACCCGACCGTTGCGGGCCATGAACATCCGACACGCGCGCATGACCGGGGTGGACCCGACCGATGACCGTCCGACACAAGCGCGTAACCGGGGTAGAGCCGACCGTTGGTCGGCTGCCCTTCGTGGGCGTCATGAACATCCGACACAGGGGCACGCCTGCGTGCCCAGCCGACCAACGGTCGGCTCTACCGTTGGTGTGGGTCATGACCGTCTGACACGGCGCACGCGGGCGTGCCCCAGCCGACCAACGGTCGGCTCTACCGGCGTTGCGCGCGCATGAACGGGGTGGACCCGGCCGTTGGGGGGGCATGGGCATCCGCCCCGCGCGGGTTACTTCTTCTTTTTCTTCTTGTCCTTGGCCTGTTCCTTGCTGGCCACCACCACCGGGGCGGCGACCGGGCGGTCCTGGCCGTTGCCCTTGGCCACGCGGATGCCGTTGGCCTTCATCCACGCGTCGAACTCGTCGGCGGACATCTTCTTGTCGCCGTCGCTCATCATGAAGCGGTAGCTGCCGCGGCCGTCCAGCTCAGGCGTGGCGACTTCCACCACCTTGTCAGCCGCCGGCGCGTCCGCCTTGGCGGCCTGCTTGTGTCCGCCGCAGGCAGCCAGCAGTGCGGCCGATGCCAGCAGGCAGGCGCCGCGGAACAGGGAAAGGTTGAGGCGTTGGGCGTGCATGGGGGAATCTCCCGGGGGTGAATGGAACGTCGGGTACAAGGCCATCCATTGCCCGGTTCGGTTGGCCTGCCACGCACGGGCAGGCCCGGAAGTCACGGCGGGGCCACGGCACCGTCGGCCGCGGCATACAGCAGGTCCAGGTCGTGCGCGCTCAGTTCGCGCCAGGTGCCCTTGCCCAGCGCACCCATCGGCAGTTGCCCGATGGCCACGCGCACCAGGCGCAGCACGTTGATGTCCAACGCTGCCAGCAGGCGGCGGATATGCCGGTTGCGGCCCTCTTCCAGCACCACTTCCAGCCAGGCGGTCTTGTCGCCACTTCGCAGCAGGGTGGCGCGGCGCGCGCGCAGATGCTCGCCTTCGTCCTCCACCCCGGTGCACAACGCCTGCAGCTGCGCAGCATCGGGAATGGCGTCGATCTGGACGTGGTAGGTCTTGTCCGGGCCGGTGGCGGGGTCGGTCAGGCGCGCGGCCCATTGCGGGTCATTGCTGAACAACAGCAGGCCTTCGCTGGCTTTGTCCAGGCGCCCGACCGGCGCGATCCACGGCAGGCCGGCACCATCGAAACAGCGGTAGACGGTGTCACGGCCCTGCTCGTCCTGGGCGGTGGTGACCAGGCCGCGCGGCTTGTTGAGCATCAGGTGGATGCGGCGTGGCGCATCCAGCGGCTGGCCATCGACGCGCACGTGGTGGCGACCGTCGATGATGGGAAATTCAGGGTTGTTGATGACGCGGCCATCAACGGTGACGCGGCCTGACTGGATCCAGCGCGCCGCTTCGGTGCGCGAACACAGTCCGGCCTTGGAAAGCACGCGCGCCAGGCCATGGCGCGGTACATCGTCGCTGCGCGGACGTGTTACCGGTGACGCACGCCGCTCGGGGCGGCGTGGTCGAGAGGCAGGCGCGGCAGGGGGCCGGCGTGTGCTCATCGTGCTCCGCGCAGGGCGGCTTACTTCTTCTCGCCCGGCTTGGTGTCAGCCGGTGCTTCGGCCGCGGCCGGGGCTGCAGCGGGAACCGGACGCGCCTTGACCACGCGCACGCCACGGGCCTTCATCCAGGCATCGAATTCTTCGGCGGTCATGCGCTTGCCGTTCTGGCTCATGTCAAAGCGCCACGGCGTATTGTCAAATTCGGTGGCCGGCTTGTAGGCAGCCGGGTCGTTGGCCTTGATCGCCGGTGCGCCGGGCATGGCCTTGGCGATGTTCTGGCAGCCATCGATGCGCAGGCGCTGCAGGACGCGATCAAGCGACTGCTGCTGGTCGAAGTTGGAAGTGAGCACGCCGGCGGGCATGCCCAGCTGCACATTACGGATGTAAAGCTCTTCAGCGACCGGGGCGATTGCGGTGGCCGGCAGCGGCAGCGGCGAGGCGCTGATGGCATGCGCCGAGCAATCCACGGCTGCGTAGGCGGTGGGAACCAAGGCCAGGCCGAGCACGGCGGCCAGTGCGATACGCAGCATGGGATGCATCCAGGGAAAAGGGGTGACGCGGCGAGTTTAACAGCGCCACAACGGCTTTCAAGATCCCACATTCAATGAATACGGCAACTTGTTGGATTTATTGTTGATTTCTTGATCAAGAGCGTGAGGCCAAGATCAAGTGCGGGGCCCATCATGTCCGCTTGTCCCGGGCTGGGCTGGTAGGGGTGGGGTTGCGGGACACGCCGTAAATCCATCCCTGGAGGCTCCGTCGCCGCATCCATGCGGCTCAGGGTCCCGCAACCCCACCCCTACCAGCCTCCGACACATGGCTGGTGCGCACAGAAAAGACGGAGCGCGACGGCCCTGCCTGCTTTCGCTCGTCGCTTTTTATTGGCCACCGGCTCACTGTCGAGGGAGGGGGTGTGTGGGTTTGCGGGACCCTGAGCCGCATGGATGCGGCGACGGAGCTTACATGGGTGAGGGCACATTGCTTGCGAGGCACTGCCTCGCATGTGCCCGAACGCACAGCCGCCAGCGGCTGGGCGGGGCCGCGGAGCGGGACTTGCGGCGTGTCCCGCGAACCCACACGCCCCCGCCCGGCCTGGAAGCAGACGGCAACGACCGCTTTCTGGCTTTGGCTTTTGGCTTTTGACCAAAAAAAGGCAAAAAAAAGGGCCCGGCAATGCCGGGCCCTCTTCTGAAACTGTACTACCAGAAGGATTAGTTCTGGACGTTCAGCTCGGTACGACGGTTCTTTGCACGACCTTCCGGGTTGTCCGAGCCATCCGGGTTGGTGTTCGGCGCAATCGGACGGCTCTCGCCGTAGCCGATCGGACCCACCAGACGCGAAGCGGACACGCCGTTCTTGGTCAGGTAGTCATACACGGTGGTGGCGCGACGCTCCGACAGCTTCTGGTTGTAAGCGTCGGTACCCTTCGAGTCGGTGTGACCGGCAACTTCAACGCGCAGATCCGGGTAACGCTTCAGGATCTCGGTGGCTTCGCTCAGGATCGCCACGGCGTCCGGACGCAGGGTCGCCTTGTCGAAGTCGAAGTTCACACCCTTCAGATCGATCGAGACCGGGACCGGGCAACCGTCCGGACCGATGGTCTGACCCGGCTGCGAATCCGGGCACTTGTCGTCGCAGTTGTTGACGCCGTCACCGTCGTCATCCAGGTCGGCGCAGCTCGGAGCAACCGGAGCCGGGGCAACCACAGCGGCGGTCGGAGCCGGGCCGAGCGGGATCACAACGCCGACCGAAGCCAGCACGTCGCCGAACCAGTCTTCCGACGGAGCGGCGATGCTCTGGTCGTCGAAGTCAGCGCGGTAGGCCACTTCGGCGCGGACAGCAACGCGCTTTTCGAAGGTGGTCTGCAGGCCGACGCCGAGCTTGGCGGCGAAGTTGCCGTCCTTGCGCTCACGCGGACCATTCAGGCTGTTGGCGGCGTACTCTTCTTCCGACTTCTGGTAGCCCAGACCCATCAGCAGGTACGGGTTCCAGCCACGGCCTTCAGAGATGAAGTGGCGACGCATGTCGACCGACACGCCGTACTGGCTCCAGTTCAGATCCTGGTTGGCGTCGAAGTTCGGGTTCTGGTAGTTCAGCTCGCCGTCCAGCGACCAGTTGGGGCTGATGAACTTACCGAGGCCCAGGGTCACGAACGGAGCGTCGTTGGTCAGACGGTCGTTATCCTGGAAGTTGAAGCCGGCCGAACCGGTCAGGTACCAGCGGTCGTCAAAATCCTGCGCCGAAGCAGCCTGGGCGAAAGCCAGACCGCCCAGCAGCGCGGCAGTGAGGATCTTCTTGTTCATTGAGTACAGCTCCTATTTCGGGGGTATGAAACCGGTAGAGGCATGGGCCAGCACCTGCGTCGTTTTCAGACTGCCGATTCAGCACGCCACCGCCGCGAACATTATGCTCAGGAGGGTGAAGGTGATGTTAACAGTCACGTAACATGTGAAGACGACCGCCAGACCTCTACCGGCCCAGCTGGTGGCACCCTATACAGGTTGATGAAATTGCGCAAGACCCAGCAATGGCAAGGGATCCGACCCGATTTTGCTATCCCTGGACTGCACCATCGCAGTATTCCGTGAAAAATCCGCACCTGCCTTGATTCAGCGCAAGAACAGCTTTGTTGGCGGACGTATGATGAGGAACGTCCTGCACCGGAGCTGCCATGAAAGCCGTGGGTTTGCGCCAGTACCTGCCGATCGACGACCCCGCCGCACTGCTTGATCTGACGCTGCCCGACCCCGGTCCGCCCTCTGGTTCAGATCTACGGGTGCGAATACAGGCCGTTTCCGTCAATCCCGTGGATACCAAACAGCGCGCGCCGCGTCCGGAACGCGAAGATCCCCCGCGCATTCTTGGCTACGACGCCGCCGGAACCGTCGAAGCCGTTGGCCCGGACGTAGTGGCTTTCGCGCCCGGCGACGAGGTGTATTACGCCGGCGATGTGACACGTACCGGCAGCAACGCGCAGTGGCACCTGGTGGATGAGCGACTGGTCGGACGCAAGCCGACCACGCTGGATTTCGCCGACGCCGCAGCGCTGCCGCTGACCACGCTGACTGCGTGGGAACTGCTGTTCCAGCGCATGCCATTGCAGTTTGATGACCGTCGCCATGCCGGCCAGGTGTTGTTGGTCATCGGCGGTGCCGGCGGCGTGGGTTCGATGGCGATCCAGCTGGCCCGGCATGCCGGCTTCACCGTGGTCGCCACGGCGTCGCGCACCGTGTCGGTGCAGTGGTGTCTGCAGATGGGCGCCCACCACGTGGTCGACCACCATCAGCCGTTGCCACCGCAGCTGCAGGCACTGGGCATCGCGCAGGTGCAGGTGCAGGTGGCGCTCAACCTGGCCGACACCGACCGCTACTGGGACGTGTTGGGCGAACTGCTCGCACCGCAGGGCCATGTCGGCCTGATTGTCGAACCGCGCGACGCCTTGCGCATCGGCGATCCCTATAAAGCCAAGTGCATCGGCATCCACTGGGAATTCATGTTTGCGCGCGCGAAGTTCCGCACCGCGGACATGATCGAACAGCATCGCATCCTGAACCGCGTTGCAAGCCTGGTCGATGCGGGCGAGCTGCGCAGCACGCGCAGTACGCACCTTGGCCTGATCAACGCCGCCAACCTGCGCGAGGCCCACCGGCAACTCGAAAGCGGTGGCACGGTCGGCAAGCTGGTGCTGGCCGGCTGGTAGATGCCTGCGCCGGCGGCGCAGGTGTCGGCGGATATTGGCGTGTATCTGTATCTGTCCGGCGTGGCGGGCGCAACCTACAGTCAAGGGCCCCTCCGGTGACAGCTGCCATGCCCACTTCACTTCCCCTGCGCCTGTTGCAACTGCTGCTTGGCCTGTTCCTGTACGGCATGGGCGCGGCAGTGATGATCCGTGCCGCGATCGGGGTGGCGCCGTGGGATGTGCTGTCGCAGGGCATCGCGTTGCAGACGCCGCTGTCGTTCGGCGTGGCCACCAACGTGATCGGCGCGCTGGTATTGTTGCTGTGGTGGCCGATCCGGCAGAAGCCGGGGCTGGGCACGGTACTCAACGTCATGCTGATCGGCCCGAGCGCGCAGTTCGGCCTTTGGCTGCTGCCGGAGGTGCACGGGCTGGCGTGGCAGGTCCCGCTGTTCATCTGTGGCCTGCTGATGGTGGCCGTGGCCACCGGCCTGTACATCGGCGCACGTTTCGGCCCGGGCCCGCGCGACGGCCTGATGACCGGCCTGCATGCGCGCACCGGCTGGCCGATCTGGGTCGTCCGCAGCCTCATCGAGGGCACCGTCCTGCTGATCGGCTGGTGGCTGGGCGGCAACGTCGGCGTGGGCACCCTCGCCTTCGCGCTGCTGATCGGCCCACTCTGCGGCGTCACGCTGCCGCTGTTCGGCATCCGCAAGCCCGCCCCCGCGACCGTCGCGGCACCGTAAGCCGCGACCACAGCCGTGCCGACCAACGGTCGGCACCTACCCCATGCAGCGCGCGCGCCCCTCCTGGGAAAAGCCCCTTCTGTTGAAGGGGCGCGCCGACAGGCGGGGGTAGAGGAGCCATGCATCAGGGTCCAAGGTTCGCGCAACGAACCTTGGAGCGAAGCGCGCAGGGCGCCGTGAAAGGGCCTTGCGCGCAGGACCCTTTCACGGCACCCTGCGCGCTTCCGTACGCAAGCGTATCGACATGTCGCCAGCCGCCGAATCCCCCGCCTACCCCCATCTGTTCGCCCCGCTGGACCTGGGCTTCACCCAGCTGCGCAACCGCGTCCTGATGGGTTCCATGCACACCGGCCTGGAGGACCGCGCACGCGACTTCCCGCGCCTGGCCGCCTATTTCGCCGAGCGCGCGGCCGGTGGGGTCGGCCTGATCGTGACCGGCGGCTTCGCACCGAACGTGGTCGGCTGGCTCAAGCCGTTCGGCGGCAAGCTGTCCTGGCAGTGGGAGGTCCGCCCGCACCGCCAGGTGAACGCCGCGGTGCACGACAACGGCGGCAAGATCTGCCTGCAGCTGCTGCATGCCGGGCGCTATGCCTACCACCCCCTGTCGGTGGCCCCCAGCAAGCTGAAAGCGCCGATCAATCCGTTCACCCCGCGCGCGCTGAGCGCCGGTGGCGTTGAGCGCCACATCGCCGATTACGCGCGCAGTGCGCGGCTGGCGCGCGAGGCTGGCTACGACGGCGTTGAAGTGATGGGCTCGGAAGGCTATCTGATCAACGAGTTCATTGCCCCGCGCACCAACACGCGCACCGACCGCTGGGGCGGCGACGCGGCCCAGCGCATGCGCTTTGCGGTTGAAATCGTGCGCCGCATCCGCGAGGCCTGCGGCCCGGACTTCATCATCATCTACCGGCTGTCGCTGGTGGACCTGGTCGACGGCGGCAGCAACTGGGATGAAATCGTGCAGCAGGCCAAGGCGATCGAGGCGGCCGGCGCGACCTTGATCAACGCCGGCATCGGCTGGCACGAGGCGCGCATCCCCACCATCGCCACCTCGGTGCCGCGCGCGGCCTTCGCCGGGGTCACCGCCAAGCTCAAGCCGCATGTGCAGCTGCCGGTGATCGCCACCAACCGCATCAACATGCCCGACGTGGCCGAGCGCATCCTGGCCAGCGGCGGCGCGGACATGGTGTCGCTGGCGCGGCCGCTGCTGGCCGACCCGGAATGGGCCAACAAGGCGCGCGCCGGTCGCCCCGAAGCGATCAACACCTGCATTGCCTGCAACCAGGCCTGCCTGGACCACGTGTTCGAAAACAAGACGGCCAGCTGCCTGGTCAACCCGCGCGCCGTGCACGAGACCGAGCTGGTGTACCGCCCGGTCACCGCCGCCAAGCGCGTGGCCGTGGTCGGCGCGGGCCCGGCCGGGCTGGCCTGCGCCACGGTCGCCGCCGAACGCGGCCACCAGGTGACCCTGTTCGACGCCGGCAGCGAGATCGGCGGCCAGTTCAACGTGGCCAAGCGCATTCCGGGCAAGGAAGAATTCCACGAGACCCTGCGCTACTTCCGCCACAAGCTGGAGCAGACCCGGGTCGAGGTGAAGCTGGACACCGTGGCCGATGTCGCCACGCTGGCCGGCTTTGACGAGGTCGTGGTGGCCACCGGCATCACCCCGCGTCGGGTCGACTTCCCCGGTGCCGACCACCCCAAGGTGGTCAACTATCTGGACGTGCTGCTGGGCCGGGTCCAGGCCGGCGCGCAGGTCGCCATCATCGGCGCCGGCGGCATCGGCTTCGACGTGGGCGAGTTCCTGGTCCATGACGGCCCCTCCAGCGCGCTCGATCCCGCCCGCTGGATGGCCGAATGGGGTGTGGACCCCAGTTTTGAAGCCCGCGGTGCGCTCGCCAAGCCCGCGCCCGAGGCACCGGCGCGCAAGGTCTGGCTGCTGCAGCGCAGCCCGGGCAAGCCCGGCGCGCGCCTGGGCAAGACCACCGGCTGGATCCACCGCGCCACGCTCAAGGCCAAGGGCGTGACGATGCTGGGCGGCGTGGAGTACCTGGGCGTGGACGATGCGGGCCTGCGCGTGCGCATCGAGGGCCAGGAACAGACCCTGCCGGTGGATCACGTGGTGGTCTGCGCCGGCCAGGAACCGCGCCGCGATCTGCACGCCGCGCTGCAGGCGGCCGGGATCAACGCGCACCTGATCGGGGGCGCCGACGTGGCCGCCGAACTGGATGCAAAGCGCGCGATCCACCAAGGCAGCCACCTCGCCGCGCAGCTCTGAAACCGGTCGCTGGCGACCTGAATACGGGTCCGGAAGCCCATTCCGGCCCGTGCCCCGAACCTGAATGTCAAGCTTTCGGGTTCAGGATGCATTGGGAAATGGCCCCCTATCGTGCGCCAACTTTCCCGCTCACCACCCAGTTCGAGTGAGCGCGCGGACCCCACGTCCTGTTCGGGTCCGCCCCCGGGCGACCCCGATGGTCGCCTCCCCATGACGCCAAGTCGTACCCCCGCCCCGTCCGCATGATCGGATGGACCAGCCAGGTGCGGCCTACACGGAGCAAGGAGATTTATGAAACTGGCCTGGATTCTCTGGCTGTCGCAGTTGTTGCCGCAGCCGGCCGCCGATTCGTTGTGCCTGAGCACGACCGTCTACCTCGAAGCGCGTGACCAGACCCTGCGCGGCCAGCAAGCCGTCGCCGAGGTGGCCCTGCGTCGTCTGGACAGCGGGCTGTGGGGCGACTCGATGTGCAAGGTGGTGACCGCGCGCAAGCAGTTCGCGCCGACCATCGTGGCCCCGGGCACCCAGCTGGGCAATGCAGACGCCTGGCAGGAAGCGATGACGGTGGCCTTCGATGCCGAGCGCAATTGGGCCCTGCCGGTGGGTGAACGCAAGGAGATCGTGCCCGGCGCAAGCCACTTCGCCGCCTTGTCGATTGCCAACCCGAGCTGGCGCAATGCCTACCAGGTGGCCACCATCGGTGACCACACGTTCTATCGCGTGCAGAAACTCAAGCCGCGCACGTCGTAACGGTCTGTTACGGCCATACCGTTGAGGATGCGGGGCCTGCTCTGGAATAGTGGGCAGCTGACCTTCCACCCATCCGTCAACGGAGTTCCCATGAAGCTGTACAGCAAGCCCGGTGCCTGCTCCACCGCCGACCACATCGCCCTGCAGTGGACCGGCCAGCCGTTCGAGGTGGAACTGCTCGACAAGGACACGCTGAAGGCGCCGGCATTCCTGAAGATCAACCCGGCCGGTTCGGTGCCTGCGGTGGTCGATGGCGATTTCATCCTGACCCAGAACGCGGCGATCATGGGCTACATCGCCGACACCTACCCGCAGGCCGGCCTGGCCGGTGACGGCAGCGCCCAGCAGCGCGCCGAAGCGACCCGGTGGCTGTCCTTCGTCAACTCGGACCTGCACCCGGCGTTCAAGCCGCTGTTCGGGCCGGGCAATTTCATCGAAGACGAGACCCAGCACGACGCGCTCCGTGCCACCGCACGCAAGCGCCTGCGCGGCCTGTTCGAACGCGCCGACAAGCAGCTCGCCGACCGCCCGTGGCTGGCCGGCTTCCGCAGCTTCGCCGACCCGTATTTCTACATCACCCTGCGCTGGGCGGCCGGTGCCAAGATCGACCTGGGCGGCCTGGACAACATCGCCGCGTACAAGACCCGCATGGACGCCGATGCTGGCGTGCAGGCCACGCTGAAGGCCGAAGGCCTGAGCTGAGTCGTTCAACGCGGCATATATATAAGTAAAGCGCCCGGCACTGCCGGGCGTTTTTCTTTTGCGGTCACCCTGGGGTGGCTCTACCGGGTTACCCGACGGTGCGCACGACGTTGCCCTGTGCGTCGCGCAGCTGGGTGGGCTCCACCCGGATCCGCAGGCGTCCGCCGGGCAGCGGGTAGACGCCGCGCTGGGCCTGCAGGTGGTCCTGCAAGGCCCGCAGGGTGGCCGGGCTGAGCACGCAGCGCGCGGTGTCCGTCTCGATCTCCAGCTGGTCCACCTCGCCGGGCTCGAAGCGCCAGCTGCGCTGCGCGTTGAGCAAGGTCAGCGCGTGGCCGTGGTCCAGCCGCAGCGGCAGAAGTTCCAGCACGCCCGGCACCTGGCCGGCGCCCAGCACCAGCTCCACGCTGTCGCCCTGGGCCTCCCAGTCCAGCGTTTCCAGGAACAGCAGGCCGGTGGTGGAGCCGTCGCGGGCACTGCCCGCCTCGACCTGCGCGGCCAGGGCCGGATCGGCCAGCAGCGAACCGCGCTGCAGGTCGGTGATCCACAGCGGCATGGCCGGCAACAGCGCATCCAGCACGCCCTGGGTGGACCAGCGGCGCACCGCCGCCATTTCCTCATCGGCCAGCCCGACCACCTGCAGGAAGCGCACGCGGCCGTTGGCGGTGTCGCGCGGCGGCAGCTGCGGATCCTCCACCAGCGCCAGGTGGCGCAGCACGGTGTCGGTGTCCAGCGCGATCGGACCGTTGGCGTCCAGGTGGTGGCCGGCCTCGAACACATTGCCGCTGCTGAAGACATAGCGCGCCAGGTTCTGCAGCAGGTTCATCGGCCACACCGGCGGCGCGTCGTCCGCGCCCTGCCCCGGCGCGGCGGCCAGGCGGAAGGTCAGCTCGAAGCCGTAGCCGCTGTCGGCTGCGTCGTCGCTCTGCTTGTCGTACAGCTCGGAGAAGCCATAGGTGACGTAATGCCAGTGCGGGCGGGGCGATTCGGCCCAGTACACGCTGATCCCGTCGAGCGGGTCATTGCCGCCCAGGGTGTACGGCAGCGCCGTGCCGAAGTGTTTGGGTTCCTGCCCCGGGTACAACGCGGCCAGGGCCGCATTGATGGCATCCCAGCCGGGGGTGCCGTGGTCATCGTGCGTGGGGTCCATCGCGGTGCTCCTGCAGGTGTAGCCGGGCAAGGTAACGCCCCCGCGCGGCAACGACCACCCTGGCAGGCGCTGGCGATTCAGCCAGGCACGGGCTCGGCGCTCGCGTTGGGCTGCGGCTGCGTCGATGCGTCGAGCACTGCATGGGTGTCGCTCAACCAGCGGCTGGCCAACGCCGGGCTCTTGGCCTTGGCGACAGCGGCGGCCATGTCCGGCCACAGTTTTTCCAGCCCTGCCGCATCGGTGCAGCGCTCGATCTTGAGCTGCATGAAATAGCCCTTCAGGCCCAGATGGCGGCGCACCGATTCGCTCATCCAGTCGTACAGGCGCTTGTACAGATCCGGGTCCTGCTCGCGCCCGGCGGTGAGCGCGCGCGCGGCGGGCGGTGCGACGGCACCGCCGACAACCTCGATCAGTCCCATCTGCGCCAGCTGCGCGAGCGCGTCGTCCGGCGCGCGCAGGCCCGGCAACAAGGCGGTCAACGCATCGTCATCGCGCTGACCATCGACCATCAGCAGAATGGAGCGCAACGCCGGCGGCAGCCGACGTGCACGGTCTTCGATTTCCTGGCGGCCGGCGGCCGTCTTGCCATGGATGTAGGCCATGTACTTCCCCCTGTTGCGTGCTGCAGTGCCACGCCCGCCCTCCGGCCGTTGGCCGGTGCACGTGCGCCCCCTTGCGACCGTTGCAGGCGCAACGCAACGCCGGCGCCCCAGCGCGCCGTGTCCCCAGCGCGCGACGCCAGGCACTGGAGCCTGCAGCGGTCACGTCCGGAGCTTACCCGAGGCTGGCCGACACCGATAATGCGCTGCAACACGCGCCGGTCAGGCGTCCGCGCGGAACTGCAGGTAGCGGCGGATGGCACGGATGACCACCAGCAGCAGGACCGGCACCGCGATCACCTGGAGGATGTTCAGCGGCCGGGAATCCCACCAGGCATCGGCGATCAGATGGATCGCGTAGCCCAGCAGGCAGCACCAGCCGATCGCCGTCACCAGCGCTTTGCTTACCCGCATCCTGTGTTCCATCGCCATGCCGTCCTCCATGGGAATCCGCACCGAGGCAGCCCCTTACGGGGCCGCGCCTGCGCGTTTGTACCATGCGACGCGAACGGTGCGCGTCAGTGCCCCAGCGCGCGCCGGATCTCATCCAATGCGGCCGGATCATCCAGCGTGGACAGGTCCCCCGGATCACGCTCCTCGGCCAGCGCCTGCAGCGAGCGACGCAGCAGCTTGCCCGAGCGGGTCTTGGGCAGCGCATTGACGATATGGATGTGCGCCGGCCGCGCCAGTGCGCCGAGTGAGTGGGTCACCCGCTGCATCATCTCGGTGATCACCGTGCTGCCATCGCCCTCCACCGCTTGGCGCAGGGTGACGAACACCAGTGGCACCTGGCCCTTGAGCTCGTCCTTGACCCCGATCACCGCCGCCTCGGCCACCAGCGGGTGGCCGGAGATGCACTCTTCGATCTCGCGCGTGCCCAGCCGGTGCCCGGCCACGTTGATCACATCGTCGGTGCGGCCGAGGATGAAGGTGTAGCCGTCGGCGTCGCGGATCGCCCAGTCCAGCGAGCTGTACAGCAGCTCCTTGAAGTGGCTGAAATAGCTCTGCAGGAACCGGGCGTCGTCCTTCCACACGGTGCTCATGCACCCCGGCGGCAACGGCGGGGTCATCACCAGCACGCCCTTCTGCCCGGGCGCCACTTCTTCCCCGGTGTTCTCGTCGATGACCTTCACCTTGTAGCCAAGGTTGGGGAACCCGGGCGAGCCGAACCGAACCGGTTTCATGTCCACCCCGGGCAACAACGTCAGTGCCGGCCAGCCGGTTTCGGTCTGCCAGTAGTTGTCGATGATCGGCTTGCCCAACGCGTCGTTGATCCAGTGCGCCGTGGGTTCGTCAAGCGGCTCACCGGCCAGGAACACGTACTTGAGCGCGTCCAGGTCGTGGCGCGTGATGAAGTCGGTGTCGTGCTTCTTCAGCACGCGTATGGCGGTGGGCGAGGAGAACAACGTGCGCACGTTGTACTGCTCGCACAACGCCCACCAGATCCCCGGGTCGGGGTTGGTCGGCAGGCCTTCGTAGAGCAGCGAAGTGCAGCCGCCGATCAGCGGGCCGTACACGTTGTAGGAATGGCCCACCGCCCAGCCCACGTCGGAGGTGGAGAACATCACCTGGCCCGGCTTGCAGTCGAACACGGTCTGCATCGACTGCGCCATCGCCACCGCGTAACCGCCCACGTCGCGCTGCACGCCCTTGGGCTTGCCGGTGGTGCCGGAGGTGTACAGCAGGTAGCTGGGCTCGCTGGATTCCAGCCAGACCACCGGCACGTCCTGGTCACCCACCTCGGCGCGCAGCGTGGCGTAGTCGACGTCGCGACCGGGCACCTTCGGTTCGGCCGGGTCCAGCCCGCGCGAGACGATCAGCACATGCGGCGGCGGCGAGGTGGCTTCGGCACAGGCCGCATCGACCATCGCCTTGTACGGAATCACCTTGCCACCGCGCTTGCCGGCATCGGCGGCGATCAGCAGCTTGGGTTCGGCATCGTCGATGCGCAGCGCCAGGTTGTGCGCGGCAAAGCCGCCGAACACGACCGAGTGGATTGCCCCGATGCGCGCGCACGCCAGCATCGCAAACACCGCCTCGGCCATGTTGGGCATGTAGATCACCACGCGGTCGCCACGGCCCACGTCCAGGCGCTGCAGCACGGCGGCGAACGCGTTCACCTCGCGATAGAGCTCGCGATAGGTGATCTCGCGGGTGATGTCGGTTTCGGTGGAGATGGCCACCAGTGCCAGCTGCTCCGGGCGGTCGACAAGGTGGCGGTCCACGGCGTTGTAGCAGAGGTTGGTTTCGCCACCGACGAACCAGCGCCGGAACGGCGGGTTGCTGTAATCGAGGATCTGTTCCGGCGCTTTATGCCAGTAGATGCGCTGGGCCTCTTCAGCCCAGAACGCCTCGGGTTCATCCACCGAACGCCGGTACATCGCTTCGTAACGCATGACAGCCCTCCCAGACAGAATCATGGGATCGAGCATAGTCCGATGGTGTCGGCCGGGCCGCCCGACCTTGGTCGTAGGCACGGCGTGTATCGGCCATGGTACGCGCCGTGCCCGCGTTCGCTACAGACGACGGGGGCGATCGGCCGGGTCGGGCAGACCCCTGGTGCAGTCCGGCCCCAGGCGCTTCAGCACCGCGTCGTATGGCACCAGATCGAGAAAGGCGACCACATCCACCGCACGGCCGTGCTGCATGCGCATGATCCACGCATAGTCGTTGCGGTAAGGCAGCCCGTCGACGGCGGTGGCCTGGCCATGCCAGTGCACGATGACGTGGTCGCCGTCCGCCCAGACCTGGTGGGATACGGGCCGCACCGGCGCCGACAGGCAGGCGATGAACGGGCGCACCGCGCGCTGCTCGAACGCATCGCGCCCTTCAAAGCGCCCTGCACTGGGGCCAGAGCCGGCGATGGTCCAGACCACCGCCGGGTCCAGCACCTGCGTGAAAAAGCCGTCCTGGCCGGCGCTCCAGCGTTCGAACGCATCGCTGACCAGGCGACGATTGTGCTCGCTGACCGTCGCGGGGTTGTTTTCAGACGGCGTGCCGGCGGCGCTCAAGGGCAAGGCCAGTGCAAGCAGGAGCATGATCCACGTCGTTGTGCCCACGCGGGTGCCGTTCATTGCCGCCCCCGGATATGCGCACCACCGGTGACCAGTTGTCGCGCCATCGGCCGGGACATGAAGCGTGCCGGGAAGATCGGCGCCGGTGCGCTGGCGTCCTCCAGCCGCTGCAGGTGATCCTGGCCGAGCACCACCGCCAGCGCGCCGATGTTGTCCTCGGCCTGGGCCAGCGTACGCGCGCCCATGACCGGCGACACCACGGCCGGATTGTGCAGGGTCCAGGCCAGCGCCACCTGCGAACGGCTGACGCCGAGTTCGGCGGCAACCTCGCCGACCACCGCGGCGATATCCAGCGCGCGCCCGTTGAGGTGCCCGGTCGACGCGATCACGCCCTTGCGCGTGGGCGAGACATCGGCGGCGTTATCTTCGACCAGATCGGCACGGGTGTACTTGCCGGTCAGGATGCCGCCGCCCAGCGGCGACCAGGGCAGCACGCCCAGGCCCAGTGCGGCCGCCATCGGCATCAGTTCGTGCTCGACCGTGCGCTCGAGCAGGCTGTACTCGATCTGCAGCGCCACCAGGGGCGACCAGCCGCGCAGGTCGGCCAGTGTCTGCATCTGTGCCACGCGCCAGGCGGGCGTGTTGCAGATGCCCAGATAGAGCACCTTGCCAGCGCGCACCAGGTCGTCCAGCGCACGCATCACCTCCTCCACCGCGGTGGTGAAGTCCCAGGCGTGCAGGTACAGCAGGTCGATCCGGTCGGTCGCCAATTGGCGCAGGCTGGTTTCCACCGAACGCACCAGGTTGAGGCGATGGTTGCCGCCGGCATTGGGGTTGCCCGGGTCACGCGGCATGGTGAACTTGGTCGCCAGCACGACGCGCTCGCGCTTCTGCCGGAGCAGCCCGCCGAGGATCCGCTCGGCGGCGCCGTTGGTGTAGTTCACCGCGGTGTCGATGAAGTTGCCGCCACGCTCGACATAGGTGTCGAAGATCCGTGCGGACTCGGCGTCGTCGGCGCCCCAGCCCCAGTCCGAGCCAAAGGTCATGGTGCCCAACGAGAGCGGCGATACGCGCAGCCCGGAGCGGCCGAGCAGACGATAGTGGTCCAGTGCCTGGGGAGCGTTCATGGTTTGGGTGTCCTTTGGAGGCGGGAATACGGCATGTATCTTCCCGCCCCCCGCACCTGACGCCGGTAGCCCGCTTGTGCGCGATGCTTGCCCGATCCTCCAGGGCCGCAAACCGGCCCGGACGGTCGCGCTACCATCGACACATGGACCAACTGAGCACGTTCATTGCACTGCTGGAACGCCACACCGGGGTGGACGGCTCCCATGAGAGCGCGCTTCCTGGGGTTACCCTGATCCGTGCGTCGGCACCCACGCTGCCGATGCCGGTGATCTACGAACCCACGCTGTGCCTGGTCGGCCAGGGCATCAAACAGGCCAGCGTCGGCACCACGGCCTACCGCTATGACCCCGAGCATTATCTGATCGCCTCGGTCGAGCTGCCGGTCATGGGGTCGGTGGTGGCCGCCAGCGCGGAGGCGCCCTACCTGTGCCTGCAACTGGATCTGGACATGCAGACGCTGTCCGAGCTGGCGCTGCGCCACCCCACGCCGGTGGGGCGGGCGCCCGCCACCGGACTGGCCTTGAACCGCACCAGTGACGAACTGCTGGGCGCGGCGATACGCCTGTTACAGCTGCTGGACACCCCTGGCGACATCGACGCCCTTGCCCCGCTGACCCTGCGCGAGATGCTCTACCGGCTCCTGCAGGGGCCCAGCGGCAGCCTGCTCCGGCAAATGGCCCGGGCCGACAGCCGGCTCAACCAGATCGCGCGCGCCATCGTGTGGATCAAGACGCACTTCCGGGAAGCGTGCCGTATCGAGCAGGCGGCCGAACGCGCCGGCATGGGTCGCTCCAGTTTCCACCAGCACTTCAAGGCCATCACCACGATGAGTCCGCTGGAGTACCGCACCCGGTTGCGCCTGCAGGAAGCGCGGCGGTTGATGGTCAGCGACGCACTGGATGCCGCCAACGCCGGTTTCAGTGTTGGCTATGAGAGCCCATCGCAGTTCAGTCGCGACTACGCGCGGGTGTTCGGCCTGCCCCCAGCGAAGGACGCCGCGCGGCTCCGCGCGGGATGAGGCAGCACGATGCGAAACGAAAAACGCCGGGCAATGCCCGGCGTTTTTCAACAGCATACCGACCCACGGTCGGTACCTACCTGCGGGCGACGGGTACCGGCACAGGGCCGGCAGGTCGCCTCGGCTCGATCAACCCAGCAGGTGGGCCACGCCGCCGCGCTCTTCTTCCAGCTCGGCCAGGGTCTTGTCGATGTACTTCTGGCTGAAGTCGTCCACCGGCAGGTCCTTGACCAGGGTGTACTCACCGTTTTCGGTGGTCACCGCAAAGCCGAAGATCACGCCTTCCGGGATGCCGTAGGAACCGTCGGACGGCACGCCCATGGTCACCCACTTGCCCTTGCTGCCGAGCACCCAGTCGCGCACGTGGTCGATGGCGGCATTGGCGGCCGAGGCGGCCGAGGAGGAGCCACGGGCTTCGATGATCGCCGCGCCGCGCTTGCCCACGGTCGGGATGAAGGTGCCGGCGTTCCATTCCTGGTCGTTGATCGCATCGGCAACCGACGCACCATCGGCGGTGGCGAAACGGTAGTCCGGGTACATGGTCGGGCTGTGGTTGCCCCACACGACCAGCTTCTCGATGCCACCGACCGACTTGCCCAGCTTGGACGACAGCTGGCTCAGCGCGCGGTTGTGGTCCAGGCGCAGCATGGCGGTGAAGTTGCGCGGGTTCAGGTCCGGCGCCGACTTCATGGCGATGTAGGCGTTGGTGTTGGCCGGGTTGCCGACCACCAGCACCTTCACGTTGCGGCTGGCGACCTTGTTCAGCGCCGCGCCCTGCGCGGTGAAGATCTTGGCGTTTTCCAGCAGCAGATCCTTGCGCTCCATGCCCGGGCCGCGCGGACGCGCGCCGACCAGCAGGGCGATGTCGGCATCCTTGAAGGCCACTTCGGCGTCATCGGTGCCGACCATGCCGGCCAGCAGCGGGAACGCGCAGTCTTCCAGTTCCATCATCACGCCGCGCAGCGCGGCCTGGGCCTTGTCCACCGGCAGTTCGAGCAGCTGCAGGATGACCGGCTGGTCCTTGCCCAGCATTTCGCCGGAGGCGATGCGGAACAGCAGGGCGTAGCCGATCTGGCCGGCGGCGCCGGTCACGGCAACACGAACAGGTGCTTTCATGGGGATTTCCTCTGCTAAGAAGCTGTAGTGCCGGCCGCTGGCCGGCTAAGTAGCTGTGTGGGAGATGGCCGCGCGGGCGGGGACGGGCCTGGCGGGGCGGCCGGAACGTAGAAACGGCCCCCTTTGCAGGGGGCCGTTCGTGTTTTTCGGGATCAGGCCGGGATCAGCTTGTTCCACTCGGCCACGCGCTCGGCCTGGGCGGCCAGCACGGCGTCGGTGTCGCCTTCCAGGGTGATGGAGTGGATCACGTCGCCCTGCTTGACCGAGTCAACGATGGCCTGGCCGTCCAGGACCTGGCCGAACACGGTGTGCTTGCCGTCCAGCCAGTCGGTCTTGATGTGGGTGATGAAGAACTGGCTGCCGTTGGTGTTCGGACCGGCATTGGCCATCGACAGCGAGCCCACCTGATGGCGCACGCCGTTCTTCTCGTCTTCGAACTTGTAGCCCGGGCCGCCGGTGCCCTGACCCTTCGGGCAGCCGCCCTGGATCATGAAGTCCGGGATCACGCGGTGGAAGACCAGGCCGTCATAGAAGCCGCGCTTGACCAGGTTGACGAAGTTGGCAACCGTCAGCGGGGCCTTGTCGGCGAACAGCTCGACCTTGATCGGGCCCTGGGTGGTGTCGAAAGTGGCGATGAGGGACATGCAAATCCTTGGGGTACGGGGGTTTGTCGTTAGCTCCATAGGATACACCGCGCCCCCTGACCAACGGGCGCCTGTTGGACAAACGCGTCGCCACGCGCCCAGGCACCTCTGCGCCGGCACGGAAACGCTTTGCTGAATGCCTCAGGGACGGGGGTAGTGCCGGCCACTGGCCGGCAGCCGGGCAAAACCCGCCGGGGTTCTGGGGTTGCCGGCCAGCGGCCGGCACTACCTGAATGCCCGTCCGGCAAGGCTTACGAGGCACTTTTCGCGATTGGTCATCTTGGCCGTATAATGTTGGACTTCTTTTTCCAAATCCGGCGCCGACTGGCCCCCTTTCGCATGTCTATCGAAAATCTTCGCAACATCGCCATCGTCGCCCACGTCGACCACGGTAAGACCACCCTCGTCGACCAGCTGCTCAAGCAGTCCGGCACCCTCTCCGAGCGCACCGTGCTCGCCGAGCGCGTGATGGACAGCAATGACCAGGAAAAGGAACGCGGCATCACCATCCTGGCCAAGAACACGGCCATCACCTGGGAAGACAAGAAGACCGGTATCAAGAGCCGGATCAACATCGTCGACACCCCGGGACACGCCGACTTCGGCGGCGAAGTGGAGCGCGTGCTGTCCATGGTGGACACCGTGCTGATCCTCGTCGACGCGATGGACGGCCCGATGCCGCAGACCCGCTTCGTCACCCAGAAGGCCTTCGCGATGGGCTTCAAGCCGATCGTCGTGGTCAACAAGGTCGACCGCCCGGGCTCGCGTCCGGATTGGGTGATCGAGCAGGTCTTCGACCTGTTCGACAATCTCGGCGCCACCAATGAACAGCTCGACTTCCCGATCGTCTACGCCTCGGCCCTGAACGGCTACGCCGGCCTGGAAGACACCGTGCGCGACGGCGACATGACCCCGCTGTACGAAGCGATCATGCAGCACGCGCCGAAGCCGGAAGTGGACCCGGATGGCCCGTTCCAGATGCGCATCAGCCAGCTGGACTACAACAACTTCGTGGGCGTGATCGGCATCGGCCGCATCCAGCGCGGCACCCTGAAGAAGAACATGCAGGTCGCGGTGATCGACCGTGAAGGCAAGAAGCGCAACGGCAAGGTCGCGCAGGTGCTGGGCTTCCTGGGCCTGGAGCGGATCGAGCAGGACACCGCGGAAGCCGGTGACATCGTGGCCATCTCCGGTATTCCGGAGCTGACCATCTCCGACACCCTGTGCCACCCGGACACCCCGGAAGCGCTGCCGGCCCTGACCGTCGACGAGCCGACCATCTCGATGACCTTCCAGGTCAACAACTCGCCGTTCGCCGGCAACAAGGACCTGTCCGGTGGCAAGTTCCTGACCAGCCGCCAGATCAAGGACCGTCTGGACCGCGAGCAGGTCCACAACGTGGCCCTGAAGGTCGAACAGCTGGAAGACGCCGACAAGTTCCTGGTCTCCGGCCGTGGCGAACTGCACCTTTCGGTGCTGATCGAAAACATGCGTCGTGAAGGCTACGAGCTGGCCGTGTCGCGCCCGGAAGTGATCATCAAGCACATCGACGGCCAGGCCATGGAGCCGATCGAGCAGCTGGTGGTGGACATCGAAGAACAGCACCAGGGCGGCGTGATGGAAAAGCTGGGCACCCGCAAGGGCCAGCTGAAGAACATGGAGCCGGACGGCAAGGGCCGCGTGCGCCTGGAATACCAGATCCCGGCCCGTGGCCTGATCGGTTTCCAGAACGAGTTCAAGACCCTGACCCAGGGTTCGGGCCTGCTGTTCCACGTGTTCGACCATTACGGTCCGAAGGAACAGGGCGCCATCGCCAAGCGCCAGAACGGCGTGATGATCGCCAATGCCCCGGGTGCCACCCCGGCGTACTCCCTGGGGCCGCTGCAGGAACGCGGCAAGCTGTTCGCTGCTGAAGGCGACAACGTGTATGAAGGCCAGCTGGTCGGCATCCACTCCAAGGACAACGACCTGACCGTCAACGCCATCAAGACCAAGCCGCTGACCAATATGCGCGCTTCGGGCA
>Ga0308158_10000427_pt1 | contig 70405 bp, 142 predicted proteins | sample PhyBR2_FD_201038 | JGI IMG/M metagenome (GOLD analysis project Ga0308158, IMG submission 201038) | Phyllosphere microbial communities from UC Gill Tract Community Farm, Albany, California, United States - DLSLB.R2 | ecosystem: Host-associated > Plants > Phyllosphere > Unclassified | place... | reverse complement strand
CTGCTTCTCTTCTCTTGTTGGCTTACCCTTTAGGGGTATTGCCTCCCTGTCTTGGGTGCTTGCTCTTCGGGTGTTCTCCCTCTTGTGTGCTGGTGTTCCTTCTTGGTGCATCTGCATGCAGGAGGGAAGGCGTTGCTTCTTGGTGAAGCGGGAGGCGATGAACCGAGCTCGTTCGTGTTGGGGACATTTTTTTGACGGTAGTTGAGCATGGCGAGGGGCGTGAGCGAGGGTGGATCGATCAGGGTTGGGAGGGGTTTCCCTTCCCGTCCCGTGCAGTCCGAGTAGGGCTGCTTCTTAGAGGGTGACCTTGGTGTTCTCCCCTTGGTGATTCTTCCTCTGGTGGTTCCTGTGTTGGGTGTCTTCTTCTGCTGGTGCTGCTTGCTCTCTGTGTGTTCTTTGGATGCACGGGGAGCTGGCTGTGTCGGTGAGCGGGTGATGTTATTCTGGGGGTTGATGTATCAGGAGGAGGGCAGTATCGGATGCCCTGCTGGTTGGGGACATTTTTTTGACGGTGTTTGGCTTGTTGCGTGTACACCTGCAAGTGGGAAACTGCTGCATCTGCGAGTGGAATGCTTCGCCCTTGGGGTAGGCGGATGTGCAGTCGAGGAAGGGCTGACCTCTTACTATCTTGTGCCGACCAGACGGTGTGGAGCTGCTGTTCTCTTCGGTGAGCTGTATGTGTTCCTCTACAGGCATGCGTGGTGATCTTGGTTCAGGCTGGTGGCTTCCCTCTATGGGAGGGCGTTCCTTGCTTCTGCGTCTACGAGGTTCGCTGTCTTGGATTGGAGAAGGAGAGGGGCAGTATCGGATGCCCTGCTGGTTGGGGACATTTTTTTGACGGTAGTAGGGAAGTGATTCGCCGGCTTGGTGAGGGTGGGTTGGTCTTCGTGTGAGGTGGTCCAGGGTGGCTTTTCTCCTCTGGGTGTTCTCTCTGTGTGGAGAGCGGAGTTCTCCCATTCCCGTGCAGTCCGAGTAGGGCTGCACGGGAATGGGTGAAGCCCTACACCTCAGTCTGTGGAGGGCTTCACTGTGTGGGGGTGTTCTATTCGGTTGTGGTCAGGGCATGCCTGTATCCCCTCCTGCTGTGAGTCATAGGCAGGAGGGGATACAGGGGAGCGTATGTTACTTGGTCACCATGTAGTCGTTCAGCTCGGAGAAGGTTGCTTCGGCGGCGGTCTGGTCAGCTGCTGCCTTCTGGCTGGCTCGGAGTTCGTGGAGGGCGAGGAGTCTTGCACGGACGAAGAACAGAGTGTCACGGTTCTTCGAGGTCAGGGTGAGGTCTTCGATGACGATACGGTCTCCCTCTACACGAGGACCGTAGTGGCTGGACGAGATGCTCTGTTCACAGGTCAGCTGGTCGAACGCTGCTTCGTCGCTCTTCAGGAACGTGAGGTCAGTGTAGAAGTGCGTGGTGTACAAGTCGCGGTCTTCGTCATGCTGGACAGCGGAGGCTTCGTAGTCGTCGTCCTCTTCAGGAGTGCCGCTCTCCCTGAAGGCGATGTCTTCGAGGATTTCGGCTTCTTCCTGTGCTGCTCGCTTCTTCTTGCTGAACCACATGGTGTTCTCCTGGAAAGTTGAGGGTGGGTGAAGGGGGAGCTGTTCTCCCCTTGGTACTTGCAAGCCTACTCTTGTTCAGCTGTGAGTGCAAGTGCTTACTGGAAGGAAAGAGGGGTGGTATCGGATGCCCTGCTGGTTGGGGACATTTTTTGAACAGTAGGTAGGGATGTCAGTGGGTGCCAGTGAAGGGGCGTGCCAGGTACACCCTGCATTTATCTTGCACAGGGTGTACCTGGTTCTGGCTACTTGGTGACGAGTTCGAAGAGGAACTTGTCCTGCTGCTGTCGTGCGTACTGCTCTGTACGGTGGCAGCTGAGGGCGGAGGTCTTCATGCGGAAGGCTTCCACTTCGCTCTGGTTCTCCCCGTGGGCGTAGTAGCTGGTGTGCTTGGTGTAGCCGTCTTCCAGCTGCAAGCGGAGTGAAGTGACCGTGACGTTGTGCTGCTGCGTGAGCTGAAGGAGGAGGTCGTTGTCCTCTCCATGGAAGATGACTCCGTGGAGTGCTACCCCGTACTGTCCTGCATCAGGTCCGTCTGGGATGACGGCAGCGGGGAGGTCGAGGTTCGACTGGTATCCCTCACGGTTCTCAGGAGCTGGGCTTCCATGGCGAATGTCCAGGGGTTGGGTGGAGGGTTGTCGTTTCTTACGCAGTCCGAACATGGTGTCTCCTAAAGGTGGGGTGGTAGGTAGGGGTTGGTTTCTTAGGGAGAGCGTATCACTTGTGTTGATACAATGCAAGGAGTGAAGGGAGTGCGTTTTGGATGGTTTGACCGATCAGTGTATAAGGGGACATTTTTTTGACGGTAGTAGGGAAGTGATTCGCCGGCTTGTAGGGATGAGGAAGTCAGCCTGGTGGACGAGGAAGGAGTGGAGAGCGGAGTTCTCCCGTCCCGTGCAGTCCGAGTAGGGCTGCTGTGTTCTTTCTGGTTCAGCTGCTGGTCGTGGTTGTCCTCTGGGTGAGCTTGCGTAGAGTTCTGGGCAGCTGGTGAGACAGTGCGGGTCTGTGAGGTCGGGTTGGTGTCCTGTCAAGGTTCGTATCCGATGCCCTGCTGGTTAGGGACATTTTTTGAACAGTAGGGAGGAACGGCGGAGTCTCTGTCTGACGAGGTGGCTGTACTGCGTACTGGCTTAACGCAGGGCAGCCACCCCTGGGAGAGGGTTACTCTCGGAGGGGTGGCTGTGGAGCTGGTGAGGTTATCAGTCGTCGGGTCGCTCGTGACCGTGGCTGTTGTAGTGGCTGTCCCAGAGGAACACACCATAGGCGGTCTTGATGCGGACAGGCTGCTCCCAGAGGTTCTTCTCTGTCCAGGTGCTGAAGAACTTCTGCACGATGGGGGAGTCATTGGTGAGGCTCGGGTCTTCTCCGTGGAGTTCCTGGTAGTAGGCAGCCAGGTCGCGGCTGTACACGTAGGGAACGTCGGAGACGTAATCCTCTTCGAGGTAGGTCATAGTTGTTTGCCTGTTCAGTTGGGCGAGGTGGTCAGTGTCTTAGCGGGCGACTCGTGAGCTGACAGTGCGGCGGCGGAAGCTTTTGACTGCGAGCAGGAGGAGACCGCTGGCGAGCCAGGTCTCAGTCATGGGGAGTGTGAACCCTGTGAGGAGGAAGAAAGCTGCGATGATGCCAAAGGTCATGGCAGTAAGGGTTGCCAGAAGCACTACCAGGTCACGGAGGTCACCCTGGTTGAACTTCTTGAAACGGTTGAACATGATTCTCTTCTCTGAGGCTGTGGGTAGAGTGATTTTTCTTTACTGTCGTTTTGAGTATATACCTGCGGAGGGCAATGTGCAACCCTGAGGAAAAGGACGGCGACCCCTCCATGGTGATGTGGAGGGGTCGTCGCGTGGAGGGGAGTTTGTTACTTGCCGTGGCAGGTCTGGCAGTTGGTGCTGCACTGGGGACCGTGGGGGTGAACTTTGAACCCGCATGCTCGGCTGTGAGGTCGGGGGTCTTTCTCTGTTGCCATGAGTGTTCTCCTTGTCAGCTGTCAGTGAGACGTGCATGTCTTACTGTCCTACAGGAGAGTGTATCTCATCTTCGGGTGAAGGTCAAGGGTTGAGGGGTAAAGATAACGCCCCCAACATTCTGAATGTTGGGGGCGTTGCTGGTGGGTGGTTCTGTCAGCTGGTTAGAAGTTGCAGTCGATTCCGCCAGCCTTGTAGCCCTCGTACATGACGCACTCGACGGTCTGGGTTCCGATGACCTGGGTGACGCCCGTGATTTCGGAGAAGTCGTTGGGGGTTGCGGTGGCGTTGCCGAGGGTCTTCCAGTCGCAGGTCACGTTTCCTGCCTTGTAGCCGTTCATGACCAGGCAGTCAACCTGGTTGCCGCTGGGGAGGGTGACTGCGATGGGGTACAGGTCCGTTCCCTCGATTTCCTGCGTGTTGGCGGGGTCGGGAGTGGTGCTGCATCCAGCGAGGAGAGCGACAGCGGAGAGGGCGATGGTCAGGGTGGCGAGCTGCTTCTTCATGATGTTCTCCTGGAAGTCTTAGGGGAGGCTTTCTGCTTCCCTCTGAGATTCACTGTACACACATGAGACGGGGTGTGCAACTCGAAAAGGAAAAATCTTTTTTGGAAAAAAGTGGTGCGAGTCGCCGGCAGGGTGTGGTAGGGTGTGCTTATGAGTAAGTTCAGTGTTTTTGTCGCAGCGGATGGTCTGCGGGATGAGATGGTTTCGTACTTCGCTAACAACGGGGTTCTGTACCTGTACCCTGTTGAGAGGTTCATCTCCACAGACACTCTCCCTGCTGATTCGTCGGACGCTGACGTGTGCGAGACTGGCGAGGCTCTGGCACGGACGCTGGTCCACCTGGTCGATGCGATGTTTGATGAGGTGGATGACGCTTACCCGTTCACGGACAAGCACGGCAAGTCGCTTGGCTGGGAGGTGGTTGTGTACACGACCGAGTGGGAGGATGTTGAGGAGTATGATTCCTTCTACGAGGACTAACCCTTCTATAGGGACAGTTTTTCTGCAGTAGCTCTTCTTGGGTTTGAGCATGTGAACGTTATGCTTGCGGTGTCTTGTGACACGTTCATGTTCAAACTATAGAAGGAGTCCCATCATGGGGAAGAGTAACAAAAGCTGGTCAGTCGTCAACGATGTGACAGGTCACGGTATTTCGAACGTGCTGTCAGATTCAGGAGCTGAGTCGTTGGCTGATGATGTGGAGCGTAACGCTCTGTACGTCGGCTACGGCTTCTGCGACTGTGAAGCGGCAGACACTGAGTGGACTGTGTTGGATGTCACGGCTTTGGCTGATGGCGTTCAGGTCACGCTGAAAGACTACTACGGCAATGTGTCGGTTCTGCTGTACGGCTGAGCTGAGGATGTTGAGTTAAACTAAGTAGCTCCACCTTCCGAAGTTTTTTGGAAGGTGGAGCTACTTGCGTGAAGCATGGTTACCGCTTGGCGAGGTCCTTCAGGATTGCGGCGGACTGTCCGTTGGTCTCGATGATTCGGTCCCAGGTCTTGAACAGTTCGTCCTGCTTCTTGCTGTTGCTGGCACGGAGGGCGGCGAGGCTGCGAGCGGCTTCCTTCTGCTCACGAACGATGGGGATGATGACCCAACGGGTGAGGGCAGCAAGGGCGATGACGAAGGCGATGAGGATGATGACGTTGGTCATGATGTTCTCCTGTTTTTGTTGGAGGGAGTCTTTCGCTCCCTCTCTTGATTAGAGACTATCACCCCTCAGAGGTGAGTGCAACTTGAAAAAGACGAACTGCCCCAACTCACTTTCAGTCGGGGCAGTTCAGGGTTGGTGCTACTTGTCGATGATGGCATACCAGCCTTCTCGGATGACGACCGAGGACAGGGCAGCCAGGAGGAGAGTCACGACTGCCATGACGAGTCCTGGGATGACCCCGCCCTGCTCAGCGGTGAAGATAGCGAACGAGGCGATGGAGAGCAGAGCGATGACAGCGACGGTGACGAGAATCAGGGCAGCTCCTCCCAGGGCGTTGACTGCCTTGCGGGTCTTGTTGCTGACGGTGATGCTCATGATGTTCTCCTGAGAGTGTGGGGCTTGGGCTGTTCCCTTGCCGTTGGTTCAAAGATACATGATGAGAGTTAGGGTTGCAAGCTCAGAACACACGTTTTGCAAAAAAATCATGAGTTGCCTCACCTGAGATTAGGTGAGGCAACTCATGAATGGTGAAGCTTAGACCAGGCGGCGGTTGAACTCGTACATCCAGTTGTCCCAGGCGTCGAACGCCCCACGGGCTGCGTTGGAGGTGTAACGCCATGCGGAACGGCTGAAACGACGGTTCATGACGTACTCGCGGACGAGGTATTCCTTGGAGGGGGACTGGGTGCGGAGCAGTCCGACCGTGGCGAGGACCATGAGGAACCAGGTGGTGAAGGCAGAGGCACGGAAGGTACCCGCGTAGCCGCCGTTGTAGACATCGTAGAAGTAGCCGTTGCCCTCAGCACGGTAGTCATCCCGAACCTGTCGCACGGACTTGACCATCTCACGGTGCAGGTGCGTGTACTGAACCCGAGCGGTGTCCTTGGTGTGCTTGCCAGCCATGATGTTCTCCTGAGTCTTGGTGAGGGAGTCTCTCGCTCTCTCTTGGTTAGAGGCTATCACCCTCGTGGAAGGTGTGCAACCTGAGGGCAGAAACTTTTTGACCATTTTCATGTCAAAAACTTTTGGTCTTAAAAAGACGAACCGCCTCAGCTGTTGGTTTGGCTGAGACGGTTCTGGAAGCTGGGGTTAGTCGCGGTTCTCGGCGGTGAGGGCGGCGAGCATGTCACCCGAGATGGGGAACCCGTCGTAGCCGTCATCGTAGGCTGCGTTCTCGATGACATCGAGGATGCTCATGTCGAACGCTTCGTTGCTGCAGAAGTCAATGCGGTCAGCTTCGGTGGTGTGCATGATGTTCTCCTGAGTCTTGGTGAGGGAGTCTCTCGCTCTCTCTTGATTAGAGACTATCACTCCCTTGGAGGGTGTGCAACCTGAAAAACGAAACTGCCTCCAAGTTTTTTTGACTTGGAGGCAGTTCGGGGAAGGTGTGGGTTCAGCGGGTCGGCTGGACGTAGTTGACGGGGTAGCCGTTCCAGTCGGAAGCGTCAGCACCGACTTCGAGGGTGGGTCGCGGCTCGTTGATGATGAGGTGGTTGTGAATCATCTGCTTCTTGCGGTCTGCCTTCATGAAGTCCTGAGCAGCCTTCTTGCTCTTGAAGTGACCGAGGAACTTGAAGGGCATGTCCAGCCAGTTCGAGTAGACCGAGTAACCGTTCTTCTTCGCCATGATGCTCTCCTGAGAGTGTGAGGCTTGGGCTGTTCCCTTGCCGTTGGTTCAAAGATACATGACGAGAGGAGCAGGTGCAAGCTCAGATCATGATTTTTTGAAAAAGGTAGGAGGTTTGTTTTTAGGCAGGGGCAGTGGAACTCCGGCAGGTTCAGTGTTGACTGTACCTGTGTTTGTGGACTTTTGCAAGCTGAAATGCCGGCAAGAATCAGAGGTCAAAAATAGAGGAGGTTTGTTGATGCTGGGTACAGCTGGACTGAGGTAGGACGGACGTTTGAGGCCGAGCTCAGGATTGGGACTGTTTTTCGGAATTGGGTTGCATCTTGTCTTGTGGGTGTGTAGTCTGTAGATATGAGGAAGCGAACGGCTTCTTCTCTCACACTTTGGAGTCATCATGTTCCTCGCTTACGACAAGGTTCCGTTCCGTCAGTACGACATGTACCAGGAGTACGCTCTGATGACGCCTGGACCTGAGTCCTTCCGTCTGGCGGAGGTCCTCGCTGGTAGCGGAGATGAAGTTGTGCGTGACCTGTGGGAGAAGCTTTTCACTCTGAAGGCTCAGCACCCAGATTTGGTTGCCATTGAGTACCGTCTGTACGCCCCTCGTGATGTTTCGGGTGAGCTGTTCGACGTGTACATGGTCGATGAGGACGGCTGGTACCTGGGTACCATCGCTGGGGTGAAGCATGAGGATGTGCTGGCTGCTGGTCTTCGCCTGATGGAGGAGTACCACGCCATGACCCCTGCTGAGGCACGAGTTCGACGCGAGTCGGGGCAAGACACTCCCCGTCGCTAAAAAGACGAAAAACGTGAACCCCTGACTGGTGTGAACTGGTCAGGGGTTCACGTTTTGTTGCTAGATGGGTTGTGCTGACAGTGGTGTCATGGTAAAATACAGTATGACTATTATTTCAGATGAGACAGCTTTGATTGCTGCGACTGTGGCTGGTGCTGTAGTGACGACACGCTACGGAATCATGTTCGCGGGCGATAGTGTGTCGAAAAACATGAAGACGTTCTTAGAGGATGCAAGCCCCGTGGAGGTTTTGGTGTCCACTGATGAGATTGCAGCTGCACCGATGATTGACTCAGTGGAGGGGCTGGAAGACAATCGTCTGGTTCTGGTGTACGCGGACGAAGATATGAGCGGTGAGCCTGATGCTTTGGTGCGAGCTGGTGCGATTTCTCGTCTGAACGGCTCGTTCGTAGGGAAGCTGCTTCCTGCTGTGTGAGTCCTACTTCCTCTGGGTATCAGTCCCTTCTGCTCGTGCATCCTCATGAGCGGAAGGGACATTTTTTTGAAGGTAGGCCGCCGGCGGATCAGGTGGCTTAAACGAGTGTGACCCAACCTGTGCTTTCAGGTTGGGTCACACTGCAGCTTTATGTTCAGGCTGACGCGTTGAAGTCTGCCAGGAAGGATTTGAGGTCCTTGTAAGAGAACTCAACCTCCTGGTAACCGAAGCGGATACCCAAATCCCATGCCTTCTGAAAGACCAGCTGATGCTGTGCCTCAGTGAAGCCTTCACCATAGGAGTCACGAAGCCACTGTTTCCACTGTAGTTCGTACTCTGCAAGAGTGGCATGTGCTTTAGCACACTTTGCAACGTACTTGGCAACGTCGGCAGGGGGTAAATCGTAATTCTCAGTAAATTTGTAGAGCTTGTTCTTAGCCGCGATGAGCTGACTGGTGTCCATTGGTTCTCCTGGTCGATGGTCAGTGATTTGCAGTACATAGCAAATCTACCACAAATAGGCACGGTTTACAATGACCAGCAACGATTCCTGAGGATGCGACTTTAAACACGTTGTCCCCTACACTCTCCGCGAGTATAGGGGACAACGAAGCGGGAAGTTCAGTGGCAGGTGCAGGGCGTTGCGGGCTTCGTGCGGATGGTTCCGTCCGACCAGACGAACCAGTCACCCTCACGGATGCTCTTCTGCAGAATCTCGTCCGTGTAGAGGTGCTGCACGTCAGCGGTGAGGCTGTCCCAGTCCTCGATGTGACCGAGCCACTTGAAGTAAGCTCGTGCCTCCTGCTGGATGTTCACAAGCTGAGGGTTGCTGATGTCGCGGACGATGTGGATGGAGACCGACATGATTTGCTCCTAAGTCTTGGGGAGGCTGTTCCTCCCTGCTGAAATCAACACTACACACAATCGCAGGTTTGTGCAACTCTGGAGAAAGATTTTTTAAAAACGTTTGCCTCCTCGGCTTTGAGCGGAGGAGGCAAACGGTAGAGGCAGCTGTTAGCCGACGAGGTACGCCTCACGGTTAGCCTTTTCGAGGTTCTGGTCCTTAGTTCCCCAGTGCTTGCCGTTCATGAAGCCCTTGTGGTAAGCCTCGTTCTCGAAGTCGGTGGAGTACAGGCTGCGGTAGCTGTACTCCATGCCCTTCTCCTCAATACCGCCGCCGACCCAGATTTTGCCGAAGGTGTATCCGTCCTTGTATCCCTGGTTGCGGGCGATACGCGTCTTTGCGGCGGGGCTGGTGTGCAGGAACCAGGTGACGAGGAAGGTGACCGCCGTGACGACGGCGAGGAAACCAAGGACGAGGAAGAGAGGGTGGATGTTCGACATGATGTTCTCCCGAAACTTTAGGGAGGCTGTTCCTCCCTGCTGAAATCAACACTACACCCCTCCCGAGAAGGATGCAACTCTTGGGAGAAAGTTTTTGGGAAAATCATGGGAACGTATTTTTGAGCAGGAGTGGTGAAACTCCGCCAGGTTCAGGTTCAGCCTACATGCTTTAGGAGAGCCGATGTAACCAAGTTTTTCTGTTCTGGCTCCAGCTCGCTTCTGAAGTAACTTGGTGAACAGTCATGAAAAAAGACATGAGTTGTGTCAGTGGGTATTCACGGAGGAGAGATGAAGCAGCTCTTAAACATGTTTGCCTCCCCGCTTTGGAAGCAGAGAGGTCAACATGTTGGAGGTAGCTGTTAGCCGACGAGGTATGCCTCACGGTTAGCCTTTTCGAGGTTCTTAGCCTTGGCTCCCCAGTGCTTGCCGTTCATGAAGCCTTCACGGTAAGCCTCGTTCTCGAAGTCGGTGGTGTACAGGCTGCGGTAGGTGCATTCCATGCCCCTGTCCTCGTAGCCGTTACCGACCCAGACCTTGCCGAAGGTGTACCCGTTCTGGTAACCCTCCTTGCGGGCGGCACGAGCCTTTGCCTTGGGGCTGTAGTCCAGGAACCAGGCGATGATGCCTGCAACGGCTGCGACAGCGACGAGGCAACCGACGATGATGACGAGGGGAAGGATGTTCGACATGATGTTCTCCCGAAACTTTAGGGAGGCTGTTCCTCCCTGCTGGAATCAACACTACACACCTTCAGAGGAGGATGCAACTCCTGAGCAAACAGTTTTTGAAAAATGGGTTCACTCTTTTATTCAGCTGCCAGCATTGCAATGAGTCCACTAGCAAGAATCCCTCTCCTGAGTCAGGGGAGGGATTCTTGGAAGATAAGTGTTACTTGATGATGACAGGAGCGTCGATGCGGTAGGCAGTCGTGGTGCTGTGTGCATCTGTGAGGGTGACGGACATGTACTCAGGGTGGGACCAGGACTGGACAGCCTCTGCCACTCCCCACTCAGCACCGTTCTCCAGGATGGTGTGACCCTTGGTGAGTTCACGAGCTGTGATGGTGGTAGCCATGAGATTCTCCGTAAGACTTGGAGGGAGGCTGTTCCTCCCTGCTGAACTCAACTATACGCACACCTAGGGGAGGTTGCAACTTCTGAGTGAGAATTTTTGAAAAAGATTGAGCAAATGAGTTGGATTATTTTTAGGCAAGGTTAGTGGAACTCCGGCAGGTTCAGGTTTGAGCTTACCTGCTTCAAGAGGAGAATGCAACCTCAAATGAGCGAATATGAAGCATGAGTTCAATATTTTGCTTAGCTGCCGGCAGGGTTCTCTCAGGTTTCACTTGACGATGATGAAGGCAGGGGTAAACAAAAAGCTCTGCATGACTTAGAGCCATGCAGAGCTTCAGGAAACTTTTTCGTGCTACTTAGGCAGGACTGGACCGAACCTAAAAGCTTGTTTCCCTTGATAAATCAAGCATAGCAGGGTTCCGTCTGGAATGCAATCCAAAAACGTGAATTGTCTCATCTAATTTTGAGGGTAGTTTATGGGCAGAGCTTAGAGCTTGCCCACAGTGCTGAGCGAAAGGTAAGGAGAGCTGGCTACTAAACCAAGTAAGGCTCCACCCGATTGAGTGGAGCCTTACTTGCGGAGTGAACTAGTCGCCCGCGATGGTGAACGAGACTGCCCACTCGTTGCCGTCCTCGTTCAGCGTCACGCTGTCCACGGAACGGATGTACTCGTACCTGTAGGAAGGGTCAGCGAGCGTCGCGGTCAGCTTCTGGGTGGCGAGAATCTGAGCCTGAGCTTCGTTCTCCGTGACGGGGATGGTCACGAGCTTGTCGAGGTTGGAAACGATGCTCTTCAGCTCGATGATGTTCTCGGTGGTGATGCGAGGGATGGTGACTACGGTGTTGTACATGAGATTTTACCCTTCGGCTGTGGAATCAGCTGTGTGCTTCTTCCTTGATTAGAGACTACCACCCACCTACGGTATTTGCAACTGGAAACAGAAACAGCCCCAGATTTCTCTGGGGCTGTTTCTTGTCGTGGTTAGCGGTTGACTCGAACCACCTCGTCGTTACCGTGCAGGGTGAGAGCCTGGTTGCCCGAGACACCCTTGCCCTTGACTTCGAGGATGAAGCGAATCATTCCCTTGTCGTTCGCCTGAGGGCGGTCCAGCACGAGGATGGGGTCCTGCGAGCTGCGGAGGGGGTGAACCATGTAGTCACCAGGGGCGATGTCACGAGCGGCAACGTTCTCGCGGGCGGGAGTCTGAGTGGCGGTGTCGGACATGATGTTCTCCTAAGTGTTTGCGGCTTTGGATTGCTCCCTCACCGTTGGTTCAAGCGTACACATCTGCAAGAGAAATAGCAACTGTTTAATGACGGATTCGCCCTGCGGTGTTTCTGATGCAGGGCGAATCCGAGAGGAGTTGAGATTACATCTTTTCGAGGAGGCTGATGACGGTCTCCACACGAGCGGCAGCCTCGTCGTAGTCAACCCCGAGCTTCTTCGCGGTGAGTGCCACCGAGTACGGGTGGTTGGAGGTTGCCATGTAGGCGGTGATGATGAACAGTGCCTCAGGCTCAGCGGCGGTGACCACAGCAGGGACGGGGTAGGGGAAGGGCGAAGGAGCAGCGTCGATGACAGCGATGTCGCTGTCCAGGTCGGCAACCTTGGCGTACTCAGCAGCAGCGGTAGCGATAGCAGACATGATGTTCTCCTGAAGAGTGTGGGGCTTGGGCTGTTCCCTTGCCGTTGGTTCAAGCATACACACATCCGCTGGTGTCGTGCAAACCGAAAAGGAAGATTCCGTGAAAAAGTTTTGCGAAACTTCTGTTCAGCAGCAGCTGCAGTTATCCAGTTGATGAAGTGAATCAGAGGTGATGAAAAAAGACATGAGTTTTTGCCGGCGTCACGCTGCAGGTTCTGGTGTAAAGGATTTGAGGAATGTAAAAAGTTTCGGAATGTAAAGAATTCTGGAGCTGAGAACTTAACGACTGAAGCCCCCACCATGTTTCAGGTGAGGGCTTCAGTCGGAGGATGTTTACCAGCCGTAGGAGGTGGCGAACTTCTTCTGAGCGTTACGGCTGCGGAGACGCTTCGGGCGGCTGTCCATCGGGCTGGCGGCGGAGGAGGAGTTCTTGCCGTGCATCGCCTGCGACAGGGGGAGGTTCGGGAGGTTGCTGTGCTTGGGGTTCTTCTTGGCAGCCATGAGATTCTCCTGAAAGTCTTGGGGAGGCTGTTCCTCCCTGCTGAACTCAACTATACGCACACTCGGAAGAGGATGCAACTCCTGAGGGAAAGAATTTTAAACAGGTTTGCCCTGAACCAGTCTCGGTCAGGGCAAACGGTTGAGGAGGCTTAGTAGTCGTCGCTTTCTTTCTTTTCAGGACCGAAGCAGACGATTCCGCCGAAGATGGAGAAGCCGCCAACAAGCAAAGCAACAAATGCCATGATGATGGCGGATACGCTATCAGTGCGACAGAAGCATCCAGAAGGCAGCGGCGAAGCAGCCGTAAGCGATGACAGCTGCACAAAGCCAACCGAGGATGGTACGCATAATTTTCTCCTAAGTTAGTCAGCTGGGCTTATCCCTTGCTGGTGGTTTGAGTCTACACACCAGTGTTGTATCCTGCAATACTCAATCGAAGTTTCCGAAGAAAGCTGTAGAAACCAGTTCAGCCCTTGACAGCTGAATGTCAGGGGCTGAACTGAGGAGACGAGATTACTTGCTGGTCTCCTCGGGGAAGAACGGGCTGAACATGTCGAAGAGGACCTTACCGTAGAGGGCGACGGCAGCGATGATTGCAGCTGCACTGAGGATGCCGATGATGAGGTAAGCCATGGTGTTCTCCTGAAAGTTTGGGGGAGGTTGTTCTTCCCTGTTGGATTCAACTATACGCACACTGGAGTAAGACTGCAACCCCCAGTGGTGAAGTTTTTGAAGGGCTTACTTGTGGTGGAGCTTCTGGGCAACCGTGGCGAGCTTGCTGATGATGGCGACGAGGAAGCCAGCAGCGATGGCTGCAAGGAAGGGGGCGTCGATGCTGAGGAGGAAGCAGACTGCGAGGAATGCGAACACAGCGAACATGGGCACGGTGGCAGTGACAGCAACGAACTTGATGCGAGTCTGCGTGGCGTTCGTCATGATGTTCCCCTAAGAGTGTGGGGCTTGGGCTGTTCCCTTGCCGTTGGTTCAAGCATAGGAGAAAGCGTTGCACTATGCAACACCAAAACGAATGTTCTGCAGAAAATTTGAAAAACTATTTTTGAGCAGGAGCAGTGGAACTCCGGCAGGTTCAGTTATGAGCTTACACACTGCATTGGTGGGTTTGCAAGCTGAAGAGCTGATCTTTTCTGAAGTTTTGACCCTTACCCAGTCGAGCGGAGGATTTAGAGTTATTTTATTTGGAGGCTTGATTGGAGGTGATGAAAAAAGACATGGGTTAGCCGGCTGTTAGATTCCGAGCTTCTCTTTAACTGAAAGTGGGTACTGCAGCTGCTGATGCTGTACTGCTGAGTCCTTCAGTTGACCAAAAAGGCTTGGTCCTTTACTGGAGGCGAGCAATGCTGCTTTTCTCTGTGCTGGAGTGGTCTGTGTCAAACGGTTTAGGGCAGACAGTACTAATTGCAGCTGGACTGCCTGCTGTTCTGTAGGCGGCATTCCTTTAGCCATTTGGTGGTATGTGCGGATGCTGACACCAAGCAGGCGAGCTACCTGGTTCGGAGTCAGAGCTGTGAACTCAGCTATTTCAGCGACGGATGAGATTGTATGATCTGGCATGATATTTCTATTGTACACCATGTGAAAACAAAGAGGAGGGACCTGCACTATCAAGAGTGCAGGTCCCTCCTCTGAGTTGGTTCAGTTGGAGAACGCGGCGTAGTCCTTCTGGAACTGCTCCACCAGGGCGACGAAAGCGGCGTTGGTCTGGTCGACAAGCTTCTTGTGGGTCTTGGTCTTGTTCTGGTCGAAGATGTAGGGCGTACCTGCCGTGGTGACGAAGAGCTTGAACGAGCCGTAGGTTCCACCCGAGAACCAGAACTCGAAGAAGTTGGGGGTGTTGAGTTCCTGCACCAGGTCTGCCTTCTGGTAGTCACGGAGTCCGAAGTTGTCGCTGACGAGCTGGGCGACATCCTCGATGAGCTGCTGGCGGAGGATGACGGTCTCGATGGTCTGCATGATGCTCTCCTGGAAGTCTTAGGGAAGCTGTTCCTCCCTGCTGAACCCAACTATACGCACACTCGGGAAAGGATGCAACACCTGAACCAGATTTTCTGAACAGGAAGTCTCTGCTGAAAAACTGGTTGATAAATTATGAACGCAACATCCAAGTTAGATATTTTACTTCTGCCGGCGACCGAAGGGATTTCGCGGGGCTAACAAGAAAGTCCTCCCTGACCTGAGGGAGGACTTACTTTGAAGTCTGTTTAGCGGAGGCTATCGCAGTACTTCTTGTAGTAGCGGTGCAGCGTGTTACCGTTCTGAGACAGCTCGGGGACCTGTGACGCCTTCATGGTCTTCCACTCCTGGAACGTGAGCATGATTATTCTCTTCCTGTTGACTAGTTGAAAGCTATTGAGGTAAGACTACTCGACTTTTGTTCTAAACGCAAGACATTGGGTAAAAAGACATTCGCCCCTAACCAATCAGCTGGTTAGGGGCGAATCAGGAGAAACGAGGTCCTACTGGTTGAAAGCCTTCAAGAGCTTGGTGCCGTCTGCTGCACCCTGGTCGAAAGCCTTGTCGTAGGCGTCACGCTGGGCGGCGGTGGCGTAGCCGTTGGAGTAGACCTTCTTGCGGTTGGTCTGACCGTAGGTGTGCTGCATGCCGTGACGGTGACCGTTGGCTTTGGCGTCGAGCAGCTGGATGGTCTGGGTGCTGGGCATGATGTTCTCCCGAAAAGTTGTGGCAGTGAGGTGTTCCTCGGTGCCGTTGGTTCAAGCATACACACGATCAGAGGAGGAATGCAACCTGGTTTTAAAAACTTTCAGCCCCGACCGTTTCGGGTCGAGGCTGAAAGTGAAGAGCTGAGGGTGTTACTTACCCAGCGAGAAGAGGCTGGTGGCGAGTTCAGCCAGCTCAGCGAACTCGTTCTCGATTTCGCGGTAACCGTTCGAGTGACCGTCAGCGTACGCCTTCGTGTAGAGGACTTCCTGCTGAGCAGCGTTCAGGTGGGAAGCGTAGTCATCGAACAGCCAGGTCTTCCACTCGCTGACGAGGGCGTTCACCTTGTTCTGGTACTCAGTGAGAGCAACGGAGCGGTCGTACTTGGAGGGGTAGGCGGCGGGGCTGGGGTAGGAGTCGAAAGCGAGCTGGTCAAGAGCGAGGAGGAGGTCGTTGGTGGACTGCATGATGTTCTCCTGAAGAGTTGTGGCGGTGAGGTTTTTCTCGGTGCCGTTGGTTCAACTATACACACGCTTCGAAGAGGAGTGCAACTCGAAAAGGAAAGTTTTTGGAAAAAGTTTAAAGCCGTTCAGTCCTGACCATTTGCGGGGTCAGGACTGAACGGCTGAGAAGGAATTAGCGGACGGAGCGGATGAGGTTGGTGGCGAGTTCAGTCAGCTCGATGTACTCGTTCTCGATTTCGCTGTAACCGCCCGCGTGACCGTTCTCGTACGCCTTCGTGTAGACCATCTCGTGCTGCTCGTCGGTCAGGTCGGAACCGTACTCACTGTGCAGCCACTCGCTCCACTCGGAGACAAAGGCGTTCACCTGGTCGTAGTGGCTGTTCACTCGGGAGTCGAAAGATAGCTTCGATTCGTTCGGAACACGAACAGGGTAGGAAGTGTCGTCCCGAAGTGCTTCGTTGAGCTGGTCGGTGGTAAGCATCTGTTTCCTCCTGCTGTAAAGAATTAGTTGGGTAGAGTTGCAGCATACAGGGTATTCAGCTTGTTTGCAACATGTAAAAAGACATTGAAGTCAGGATCAGAAACAAGTGAAGCCCTGACCAGTAGAGGTCAGGGCTTCACTTGGAGAAGGATTAGAACCAGTCGTGCCAACGGTTGCCGTCGAACCACTGGACCTTGGAGCGGTCGTGGGCGTCGCCGCTGACGTAGCTGGCAACCTGGTCGAGGTTGCGGGCGTTCATGCCGTGAAGGATGACGTGGGGAGGGAAGTTGGGGTTCTTCACCTTGGCGAAGCGAGTCGTGAGGATGTTCTCTCCGTCAGCGATGACCAGGAGCTGAACACCATCTGCCAGTGCGGCTTCCAGGTACGTGAGGTCGTGAACGTCGGTTCCATCTGCGAGCTGGAACTTGATGCTGCTGCTCATGATGTTCTCCTGAAGAGTTGTGGCGGTGAGGTGTTCCTCGGTGCCGTTGGTTCAAAGGTACACGGAGAGTAGGAGTGCTGCAACTCGAAACAGGAACTTTTTTTGAAAAACTTTTGAGATAGCTTTTTTGGCAGGAGTAGTGGAACTCCGGCAGGTTCAGTTATGAGCTTAGTGCTTATTCTGGAGGATGTCAAACGTGAACAGCTGAACTGCCATCTTTTTTGACGGGAGTTCAGCTGCGGGTCAAGCTACGCGTTGGGGAACCTGTCACCCACGGTCTTCCAGTACGCTGTTCGGGATTCAGCGATTCGTCGGAACGTCTCGTCCAATTCTACCGCTTCACGTGCGTAGCGTGCTTTCTGCCGTTTGATGTCCACGTAGGCGGGGATGCCGAAGATGAGGGCAATGCTGACAAGGATGATGGAGGCAACGATGATGACGCCCATGATGTTCTCCTAATGATGGTGTGAGTCAAAAGTTTTTGAAGCGGTGCAGCTCAGCGGCGTGAAGTGCGGCGGTTCTGTTCTGCCTGCTCGATGATGACTACTGTATCAGGCTTCTCCACCAGAACTGTACCGTTGCTGAGCGTGATGCTGAGGTGTCCAAGCTTCGACCAGGAAGGCGTGACATGTGCAACCTTGTGGAAGGTGCTGTCGATGAGGATGGAGTCTTCTGCTTCCACCTGCTTAGCCGTGACATTCATCGTGCGTTCACCCATGCAGCGGTCTTCTCGCTGTCCGCCTGATACTGAGCGTAACGCTCGGCACGCCATGCCTCGTCAGTGTCGAATGTGAGCGGAGCGGACTGAGGAGCAACACCTATCCGCACGGTTTCGGTGTTGCAGAGGATGTGAGTGATGACCGCTGCACAGATGGCAGCAACCACAGTTGCGTAGAAGTAGAAAACTGAATCGGTGACACCTGCGATGGTGAGACCCACGAAAAAAATCGCGGCAATTGCGTTCGTTCCAACGGCGAAGAAGACGATGCGGAGAGCGTTGAGGAGGTTCATTGGTTTCTCTTCCTGTGGGTGTTCCGATTGGGTTGGTCCAACTCTACTGCTTCAGATGCCAACTTGCAAGCTCAGAAGCAAACAATTCTGGCCAGATTCTGCCGGCTTGGTGCATCACTCTACTGAAACAGACATAAGGGACATTTTTTTGACAGTACTCACTTCTTGTCTGAACGTTGCGTGGTAGCCGGCTGGAAGGAGTCGTACCTGGGATCAGTCAGCTGTTGATACTTGGAAGGTTATGTAGTAGGCTGATGGGCATAAACGTGTAGTAATCAAAGAGTGCCTTCAAGGCATACAAGTGTAGTGGAGCAGAAAAATGAGTGAGATGAGTACTGAGGTGCGTCCTCAGACGAAGATGGAGCTGATGACAGCTGCTGTGAAGTTCTTCAAGGATGACGCCAAGGTTGCTGCGTTGCAGGTTGCCCTTCAGGAGGGTCTGGAGCTGGAAGAGGATTTCTGGTCCTGCGACCAGGAGATTTTCGCTGTCATTGTTGCTGTGAACAAGTGGGAGCAGGAGAACGCCTGGCACATCCAGAATCCCAGTTGACAAACAAGTGGGGCTGAACCTGAGATGAGTTCAGCCCCACTTGTTTTAACTCCTGAGGAGGAAACCAGCCAATTCTGATACTGCTGCCAGGATGTCCTGGCGGAACAAGTTCAAGAGAAGGTAGCTACCTGAGACATTCACTGCCATAGAGGTGAAGACAAAGATAGTGAGTTTCGGGGAAGCCTGAGTTTTGATGCTGGTCATATTTTCTCCTTTGATGAACGGGTGCCTTCCCGTTGAGTGGAGATGATTGTAGCAGAGTAAAAACAGAAGTTCCCTCCTTTTCTGAGCTAATCCAGAAAAGGAGGGAACTTTTTCGTTCAGTTGCGGTTAGCGGGTCGCACGGTACGCGTCGAGGGCATCGTTCGTTGCCTTGATGATGGCTCGGGTTCGCTTGTTCAGGTTCTCCGAGTAGCAGTCCACGTACCAGTGGTCGTCGCTGCGACGGCGGAACTTACCACCGAAGCCAAGACCGCCCATGAAACGGTACTCGGAGATGTACTCTCGCGTCTGGGCGAGAACGAAGTCCTCACGGCTGTACTCGTCCTCCAGCTCGTCAGCGTGCTTCACGAGGATGTCGTAGACAGCGTTGGCGTCTTCGATGCTCAGACCCTGGTCGTTTCGCATGATGTTCTCCTAAGTAGAGGTGGAGGGGTTTCCCTCTTGTTGTTATGAGCGTACCTGACCAGATGGGTAGATGCAACTCATTTGACCAAAAACTTTGAGCCGGTTTCCTTGTCCGAAAAAGACGAAAAAGATTTTCTGATTTTGGGTTGCATAGACGTGGAAGACGTGCGTATAGTTGGATTCAGCAGGGAGGAACAGCCTCCCGAAAGACTTAGGAGCAAATCATGTCGGTCATCACTCTCAGCGTCGTTGTCAGCAAGAAGGACCGTGCGGAGGCTCGTGCCGCTGCTGCCACGATGCCCGAGTGGCAGAAGGAGGCTGCGGTGCGTGACATCAAGGCTCTGGAGTCGCACATGGTGAAGCGTGACCTGAAGGACAAGCTCTGGGCGAGCTTCACGAACCTCACGGGCGACGACCGCGTGAAGTACGAGAACGCAGAGTTCCAGGTGAGCGACCGCTACACGGTGGACGGTGACACCTGGGTCGAGGGTCGTCGTTTCCGCGTCAACATCTCCCAGTTCACGCGTGACATGCTCAGCGTCACGCTCGACAAGTAACCCTTAAACAGGTAACGCCCCTCATCTCGGAGGGGCGTTACCTGTTTAAGGATTGGTCTGAAAAAGACGAAAAAGATTTGCTGGCTTTAAGTTGCACAGACGTGAGGGTATGGGTATAGTTGGATTCAGCAGGGAGGAACAGCCTCCCAAAGACTTCCAGGAGAATCATCATGCTCAACCTCTTCGGCAAGAAGAAGCCCGTTTATGACGCAGCTGCTCGCATTGCTGAAACGCAGATGGTGCTGAACTGGCTCGGAGACAATAAGTTCACTCTGCCGCTGCCGCAGGAAGGCGAGACAAACCAGACGTGGGCGTACATGCACCGCTACGGGAACGCGGCTCAGGCACGGATGCTGGCTGAGGGTGTTCGCCTGGTGGCGACTCAGTGGAGCGACCACCTTTACGTCTCTCAGGAGAACCCGACCAAGTTGGACGTGATGGTGTAAGGAACAGAGCAAATAGCTCAATCCTTCCCTTCAGTAATTTTCAGGAAAAATTCCTGTCTTGACTTGCACGCAAGTCTTGATCGTGTATAGTTGGATTCAGCAGGGAGGAACAGCCTCCCGAAAGACTTAGGAGCAAATCATGTCGGTTATCCTGAACCTCGCCACCACTTTCTCGGACGAGAACATTGCTCAGATGAAGAGCATGCCCGTCACCATCCTGAACCGCGAGCTGGACAACCTGGAAGAAATGCTGACCACGGTTTCGCTCACGGGTAGCGGGCTGTCGGCAACGTTCGCTGACATGCTCGGTGACGACGGTGTGGAGTACGACAGCGTGGAGTTCCGTGCAGCCAGCCGCTACACGGTCAAGGGTGATGTGTGGCTCTCGAACAGCGACTTCCGCATCAACATCAGCCAGCACCTCCGCACCATCCGAGCGGTCGTTGACAGCCTCTAAGCTTCCCTCGCAGTTTGCCTCCCCAGACTGTCTGGGGAGGCAAACTGCTTTAACTCTGTTTTCGAATTGCACGACCTGTCTTGGCTGTGTAAGCTGAAACCATCAAGCAGCACACCCTGACCCAAAGGATTAACCCCATGATTGACTACGCTGAGAACCTTCGCATGGTGAAGCTGTACTGCATCAACCAGGGTGACAAGTTCCGTACCATGAGCGAAGAGGTTCTGACGTTGGTCAAGGGCGACAGCTCGGAGGCAGAGCAGGTTGCAGGAGTTCACCGACTGTGCGAGCAGTACGCCGAGAAGTTCTGGTACCACGTGGCTCAGCTTCGCACGACCATCGAGTATGACATCAACGCTGACTGACACCTGCCACAGTTCAAAAATGAGGGGCTGGATGCCTGCCAACACGGCAGCTGTTCAGCCCCTCACTCGTGAGATGAGCGGCAAATCTCAAATGTAGGTAGGCAGGAGGAGTTCCTCAGGTTGCCAGGAGAGGACTCTGGCCGGCCTCATTCGCCGGCTGGATGGCGTCAAAAACTTGGGTAGTGACAGAAGGGCGATTAGAGCCGTCAACTTGGAGCTCCGCTTGAAAGGGAGTTCGATCACGTCTCAAAAAGACGAAATAGCTCCAAGTGAGTGAGAAGGGGACAGACGAAAGACTGAGACAGCAGCTGTTAACGAAGGAATCCCCTCACCGTTTCCAGTGAGGGGATTCCTTCTCGATTCACCAGCCGTAGGACTTGGCGAAGGTCTTGGCAGCGGAGCGGCTGCGAAGACGCTTCGGGCGGCTGTCCATCGGGCTGGCAGCGGAGGAGGAGTTCTTGCCGTGCATCGCCTGCGACAGGGGAAGGTTCGGGAGGTTGCTGTGCTTGGGCTTCTTGTTCTTGGCAGCCATGAGATTCTCCTGAAAGTCTTTCGGGAGGCTGTTCCTCCCTGCTGAACTCAACTATACCCATGGAAGGCAGACGTGTGCAACCTCTGGAGCAACTTTTTTAAAAAAGTTTTTTGGCAGGGTTGGTGTCACTCCGTCAGGGTCAATTGTAAGCGTATCACACACCAGAACAGATGAGCTACGGGAAAAAGACATCAAGCAGCTCTGGCTCGTTCATCAAAAGACTGCAGAGCCAAAGCTGGAGAGGTTACTCAGTCCAGTCTCGGATGGTCCCGTCTGACCAGTGGAACCAGAAGCCGTGGTCGATGCGGTTCTGGACAGCTGCAGTGATGTACTCCTCCTGCTCTTGCTGGGTCAGCTCTTGCCAGTCACTGATTTCGCTACCCTCTTCCATGAACTCATCAATGGCTGCGTCCGTGGTGTCGATGATGTTGCCAACCTGCTGAGCCATGAGGTTCTCCTGAAAGTCTTGGGAGGCTGTTCCTCCCTGCTGGATTCAACTATACGCACGATCAGGAGAGGATGCAACTCCTGGAGAAGAGAAATTTTGAGCGAATGAAACTTGTCATATCAGTTCTGCCGGCAGGTGATCTTTAGCGACTCAAAGGAAACTTCAGTTTACGATTTGAGCTACATCGTTGCCGACCACTAAGGAGTGCTAGTCGTCCCGTGCAGTCCGAGTAGGGCTGCAATAACCAGGAGCTTCGGGTTTAAAAAGGTTGAGAGTCTCAACTTTTCACAGTCGAGACTCTCAAAGATTAGGAGTGTTGGGAGAGTTTAGCCCTCGTAGTCGAAGTCAGCATCCTCAGCCTCAGCATTACGGAGAGCAGCGAGAACGTTTCCCGAGATGGGCATGCCATCGTAACCGTCATCGTATGCAGCGGTCTCGATGACCTCTTCGAGGGTCATGCTGAACGCCTCTTCGGTGCAGAACGTGATGCGGTCGAACTCGGTGCGTCCGATGATGTTGTGGCTGGTCTCGATGAGAGTCAATGCGTAGTCCTCATCAGGAGAGAACGTGATGCGGTCGAACTCGGTGCGTCCGATGATGTTGTGGCTGGTCTCGATGAGAGTCAATGCGTAGTCCTCATCAGGAGAGAACGAGATGCGGTCGAACTTGTCTCCGCTGGTGTTGTTCTCGATGCTCATGATGTTCTCCTTTTCCTTGTTGGCTAAAGCGTAGCATGAGTAGGGACACGATGGGTGCCGAATTTGGAAACTTGTTCACTTTTCGATTAAAAAGCACACCCACCACTGCAGAGTGCAGTGGTGGGTGTGCTAAGTAGATTTTTCTCCTTTTGTCAGGCAAGGAGAAAAAAATGGGGTCTACAGCTGGCTGGCTTTGAACTTAGCCTCCAGGTAGTCGGCTACCTCTTTACGGGCAACAACGATTTTGTCAAGAGCCTCTTCTGCCGTGTAGAAACCGTAGTCAACGTCAGCCAGGATGAGGGTGATTGTAGCGTGGACACTCTCGTGCAGCTCTTCCACGGTGTCGTATCCCTGGGGAAGCTGGACCTGCTCGGTCTGAGGGGTGGTGTCCTGAGCCATGATTTCATCCTTTTCTTTTTGCTGCTTCGACTTGATGATTTGACTCTACCTGCTCTTTTGAGGCAATGCAACTTTTAGGTCAAAAACATTTGTCCGCTTCAAGCAAGGACGGACATTTGAGTCTGCAAAAGTTTGAGATTGAGGGGTTGCATTGTCGGTGGGACCTGGTACAGTTGAGTCATCAGGGAGCGAGAGACTCCCTCCAAAGCTTAGGAGAACATCATGACCACCTCGACTCCCACTGTCTCCGCTCCTTCTGCTCACCCGTTCCTCGGTGAGGGCTGGGCGGTTGAGTACGCTGGCAAGAAGTACCTCATCACGAAGGTCAACCGTGCCAACTACCAGGTTGTTGACAAGCAGGGCAAGAAGTACAACCTGCCTCGCAACCTTCCCGTGACGGACCTCGGTTTCGACCGTGAGTGGTCCACGGAGGTCCGCACGGCTGAGGTTGCAGCTGTCGTGTTCAAGGATGGTGACCCTGTTGTCCTCGCTGGTGGCGGACGCTACGGTGGCAAGAAGGGTCTGGTCTGCAAGGTCACCCCGACGAAGTACCACGTCGTGGTTCGCGGGCTGGGCGTCATCGCGGCTCCGTTCGCTTCGGTTTCGGCGGACGAGAGCTAAGCAAGCTCAAACTGCACCCCATGGCTTCGGTCGTGGGGTGCAGTTGTTTAACGGTTGCAGCTGCTCACCTTGTTGCGGAATGCATGGCTTAGGGGTAGGTTTAGTTTTGAACCTGACGGAGTTGCACCAACCCTGCCGTTTTTCAAAAAAGACGAAAATCGTCTGTCCCTGGACTCTCAACCAGGGACAGACGATTTAGCTGTTGACTTTATGCAGCAAGCTGACTGGGACGAACCATGGAGTAAAGACGAGTTTCAGCCTGCTCCAATACGGTACAGATGCGATGACGAGTCAAGTCTCCAAAAGCGTCAGTCAGGCGATTGGTCGACGCTACCGTCTTACCCTGGTAGTCCACGTTGACCTTGAAGGACAGGGCGTTACCTGAGTGGTCCGTGCTGGTGATGATGTGGTAGACCTCTGAATCGTCTGTCAGGTCGAACTGTGCTTGCAGCTCATCAAGGTAATCATCAAATGCGTAGCTGTGAAGGTCATCGTCAAGGTCGTAAAAAGGCATGCCACTCTCCTGGTAGTAAAAATGTTCTATACCTTCTAAGGGTACCTTATTCAGGGTTCGAAAGCAACTACCTGGTTTCCTTTGCGATGTCGGAGATGGAGGAGTTGCCTCTCTGACAGATGCCTCTGCTGGAGGTGTAGGTAAAAAGACATGGAGTTTTTAATCCGCTCTGGTTGCATCATTGGTGGGCGGTGAGCTGCAGCACAAATGCAGGAATCCCCTACCTCGGACTGAGGTAGGGGATTCCTGGCGGGGTGTTAGTTGGCGGGAGTCGCCTGGTAGATGGTGGGGAAGGCGGAGACGAGTCCGACTCGAACGCCCGTGGTCTGGAAGTCGTAGGTCTCGCCCTTGGAAATGGCACCGTACAGGTCAGCGGAGTTCCAGACACCCTTGAGCGGGTTGTCACCGACCTGGAAGGTTCCGCAGTTCTCCGTGTAGATTCGCATGTCGGACTTGTTGGTCTGCGTGTTGAACGTGATGCTCTTGTCCGCGACGATGCAGTTCTCAGCGACCGTGTTGGTACTGGCTGCCTGGAAGATGCCGAAGCCGATGCTTCCCACCATGACGAGGGCGACGAAGCCGAAGAACAACTGGAAGCCGCGAGGGGCGGTGCGGAGAACCGACAGCGGGTTGAGGCGACGGAACTTGGGAGCAGACGTGCGGCGGTTGTTGCGGCTCTGGAGCTTCGAAGCGATGCGGTTCATGATGTTCTCCTAAGTCTGTGGGGAAGTTCTCTCCGCTTCCCTCTTGGTTACAGCGTACATGCCTGCTACCAGTGGTGCAACTCCTGAACCAACTTTTTCTGAAAAAGTTTTTGGCGAGTAAAAAGGAACAGCCCAACCTTCCTTTTCAGGTGGTTGGGCTGTTCCTTTGAGTGCTGTCAGCTAACGAGCGTGTAACCTGCGGTGAGTCGACCCGTGACGTACTTGTTGAACTCCCTGAACGCCTCCTGCTTGGTGAAGTAGACCTCCTCACATGCCTGCATGATGACAGGCTTGCGGAAACGAGCGAACAGACCTTCGGGCTTGACGATGTAGTAGAAGTACATGGGGTAGGTGTTGGCTCCCATGCCCTGGATGGTGTCCAGGACGACCAGCTTGTCTGCGAACTGCTTGACCAGGGTGAAACCCTTGCCGTGGAAGGAACCGTGCTTGATGACGGCTTCGAAGCTCTGCTGCTGGACCTGAATCATCTGACTGCCTCTCGGTGAAGAACTTGGGTTGGTAGTTCCCACTGTAACAGGGGCTATCTCGTTGTGCAAGCACAGAGAACAACTTTTTCGGGGAAAGATCAGCCTCGTTGCTGGGTGAGCAAAAAGGCTTTTTCGCTAAGTCTGAAATTAGCGGCGGTTAGCCCTGCTGACAGCGATGTGGGTCACCAGCTTCTCTTCCAGACCCTTGTCCTTGAGCGAACGAAGGACCAGAGCGTCGGTGTCCCTCTCACGCTGGGTACCCTTCCACAGTCGAGCTTCGCGGCGGTCAGCGTTGAGGAAGCTTTGAGCGTAACGAAGCTCGAACTGGGCGAAGACAGAACCCTTGAAGATGCGACGAAGGGTGCGACGGAAGGAGAACTTCAGGTCCTCGACGGTGAGGAAGTCGAAGGTCTTCTCGGTGACGGTAGCAGTGGAGGACATGGGGTGTTCCCTTCCTAAGGTGCTTGGCGTGTGCCTTGCTGATAACCCCACTCTACTCGCCTGACGGAAGTGGATGCAACCTTTCTGGAGAAGTTTTCCTAAAAAGATTAGTTGAATCTGACGGCACAAAGGTGTATGCTCAAAGCATCAGGAAGCCGGCTGGTTTCCTCAAAACTTAGGAGTTGTCATGCCTGCACAGATTTCACTGTCTGACGTTTTTAGCGCCTTGTACATGTTCTACCCGGAAGCCCCGGCCGCAGCGGTGGAGGGTTTCGCTAAGACTGCTCAGGACTGCCTGGAGAACGTTCCTCAGAATCACCAGACGGTACGACTCACGAACCTTGCTCACCAGCACTTCGGGGACTTGGAAAAGGCAGTGGACTTTGGTCTGGAGCTGGACACGAGGTTCCCTGAGCTTTGGTCGGGTACTCAGCAGCTGGCTTAAAAACGAAGAAGGGCAGTCCCGTTTCCGGGACTGCCCTTCTTCGTTTAATCGATCAGACTCTGAGGTTGGTGCAACATGGTGATTACAGGGTCTGGTAAAAAGACATGACTGAAAAAGAAGGAGAGTAGCCAGTTGCAGCTACTCTCCTTCTTTTTCAGCGGATGATGGTGAACACCTTGCTGGGAAGCTCCAACACTCCAAGGTTGTTGCTACAGTCATCCTTGTCGAGTCCAACTGTGCGGAGGTTGTAGTTGGTTCCGTCGTAAGCGTCCACCAGCTCCGTTACCGTGTCAAGGTAGTGGTGGTAGTGACCGTGGAAGAGAATGTCAGGCTTGACTGCATCCACTGCAGCACGGAGGTCGTTACGCGAACCTGCCGCATAGTCAAGAGCCTGCTCAGTCCATTTGGGACCAGTCTCGTTGTCACGGTGGGTGCCGAACAGGTCAACACCTGCAGGGCAGTCGTGGGAGATGAAGATGTCAGCGTGACCCTCAGCAGCGGTACGCATGACATCAGCGTAGCTAATCTGCTCACCAGCCCACCAGTTGATACCCTCAGTTCGGGTGTACCTGTCAATGGAATGTGCACCGCCGAGGGAAACGAAAGAAACACCCTCCCACTCCCAACGCTGCCCACGGGTCGCGTAAAGAACGTGAGGGAACTCAGGGTTGACCTGCCAACCTGCGAACTCGCCCTCAGTGAGAGTGACCAGAGTGGCAACCATGACGTAGTTCTCGTGGTTGCCGAGAGTCACGAGCAGGTGCTGACCGTTCTCAGTAAGGATACGGTTCAGGGTAGCCAGGTACTCCTGACCAGCCTCGTCATGCCAGATTCCGAAGTCGCCAAGCTGCAGGATGGCAGTGATGTTCTCCTGAGCGAAATCCTGCAGGCAGGCGACCGCCCAGGCAGTGTTGCCGTGCCAGTCTCCTGCGATGCCGATTCGTGTGGTGTCCATAACCTCAAATCTACCAGTCTTTTGATTGAGACGCAACCCTGGCAAAACAAAAAGGCACCCAACAAGGGATGCCGTTGAATTACAAGCTGTGTTTCAGTTGATGAAAACGGCAACTTCGGGGAGCTGAGCTTTCAGCATGCGAAGCTCCCGAGCATCCATGGAAGCGATGGTCTTGCGAACCAGGTTCAGGTTCCCTGCCTCTTTCGCCTGTCGGACAACAGCAACAGCACTGTACGAAGCCCAGCGGGGAGTGGTGCGGGTGGCGGGCTTAGCCAGAACGGTACGCTTCATGTTGTCCTCTTTCCTTTCGTTGGTTCTTACTGTAGCACATGAAAGAGGTGGAGAGAGCCAAAAAAAGACGATTTTCAAAGGAGACTCAATCAGCTGCGACAGGGTAACCGCCGGCATTCCTAAGGTTGCGGTAAAAAGACATGTGAGGTAGAATGCTTATACAGAATATTTTACCAAGGAGAACACATGTCTCATCGTGCTGCAGTTCGATCAACTGCTATCCAGCGTCTATCCACCGTGTGGAGCTGGTTCACAGTAGCTCTCTTTGCTGCTGTCGCTCTCACAGCATCTGTTGCCATGGCTAACGCTGCTACCACTGCTCCTTCAAGTCTAGCAACAGGTTCCATCGTGTTGCTGTTCCCCATCTTGGGTGGGTTTACCTACGCAGTGGTTCGTTCTTACGAACTGGTGAAAAAGAACAGCCACTCCTAACCATCCTGATTGCTGAGTCTGATTCAGCACGCTTCGACTAAATCCTCGATTTAGCTTGCATCTGTGTCGATGGAGGCGTATGCTCCTACTAAGAGGGAAGCGGAGAGAGCTTCCCCACAGACTTAGGAGAACATCATGACTGAGAACATCAACGCTGAACTCGCTCAGGTCGGTCTGCTCCGCGAGGAAATCGAAGAGACCCTGCACAACGCCATCGGGACCCTCACGAGCCTTGCCCTGGAGGCAGGTAACGACAAGGCTCGCGTGAAGCGTCTCCGCCAGAAGGGTGACGGCGTGCGGAAGGTTCTCGACATCTACGGTCACAAGCTGAAGACGGTCCGCAAGCTGGACGAGGCGAACAACCTTCTCGCTGGAATCCGTGCAATGGGCATCATCCACACGCGAAACGCCCCCGAGACCGAAGGCTGGAACCTGGCAGTCGGATACATCGAAGGCTACCTCCGCTGAACCCAACTCCTAAGCGGGCAACCTCACCATGAGGTTGCCCGCTTTCGTCTTTTTCAGACACGAAATGACCCAGCTGGTAGTCTGGTAGGACAGCCAACTAAGGAGATGTACCCATGAGTAAACCTGCACTGCTCGATATCATGACGATCCTTTGGGAAGGTGAAGGACACTCCTGGGATGAGCTGTACGAGTACCCTTACTCAGACAGTGAACGGAAAGCTATTTTGAGCCGGCTCCAGGTAACTGCTGAAAAACTTCAAGTGTTGTTCAGCTTCTGAAGAGCTGTTAAATGAAGGAGGAGACCTTACCCAAGGTCTCCTCCTTCCCTGCTTTACTTCTTCAGCAGGTCTTCCAGGTGCATTCCGCCTGCTTCGTTCTTGATGCTCTCACCGTTGAGGTCGTAGTCAGTCCAGACTCGCTTCCAGTTCCAGCGGTTCTGAACAACGTCGAACTTGTAGTTGAGAAGAGAGTAGTTCCAGTTCTCAGGGTCGAACTTGGAGCCTTCTTCTTCCTTCAGAGCTGCGAACAGGTCGTGAGGGAAGTCAGAGTCGATGCCCTGGATGACCTTCTTGGTGGTCTTGTGTGTCGCTCGAAGGAACTGAGTGGACATGACTGCCTCCTGTAGGAAGTTGGTGGTTGGCTACTGAGTTCAGCTTACACGCTCGTTGAGCCTGAAGTCAAACCATTTTGGTTAAATAATGAGACCTACGTCAATGGAAAAAGACATGAAAGAGCTTGTAAGTGTCAGCTCCTCCATGTCTTCTGTTCCACTTGTTTAGCCGAGATGACCAACAGCGTAAGAGGGTTTCGGCTCCTGCACGACAGTCACGTACATGTCTGCATCCTTGGCACGGAGCTTCTCAGCTACAGCACGTGCCTTCTTCTTGCTGCGGAAGGAACCCGCAAATCGGTAAAGCTCGCTGGGGAGGTTGGTGTAGACTGAGTGGTCGTCCCTCTTGAAACTGAACATGGTGTTCTCCTAAGTCTGCGAGGAAGCTCTCCGCTTTCCTCTTACTGGAAGCCTACGCCTCTTTGAGAGCTTGTGCAAGCTGGAAACAAGAACTGCCTCAACCCGAAAAACAGTTGAGGCAGTTCTTGTTTTGGAAGCTTCAGAGAAGCTCGCCCAGCTTGTAGGAAGTTCCGTCGAGGATGACTGCCTCTCCGTACATGTCGAAGTATGCCGTGTGTCCGTTGTCGGAGTAGTCGTACCACTCCTCCTCGTCGTAGACGTAAGGAACGGTGACAGGGATAAGCTCCTGACGGAACTCTTCACCTGCACCGAGACGGGTGCGGCTGTTGATGGTGACCAGAATTTCATCTGCATCCAGGTACATCGCGTAGTGTCCGCTGCTGTCCAGGTTGGTTCCGACCAGTTCCATGACCTTCTCCTAAAAAATTGGGGGTTGTTATGTTCAGATTAGACCCTCTGCAGGTCTGTGTCAACTCTTCCCAGGAAGGAATCAGGTTCAGCCGTAAATGGTGTGCAGCATGTAGTCCTTCACGGGAGCGGCAACGTTACCGTTCACCTTGACCAGGTACATGCTGTTCCTGAACATCATGTGACCGTCGTAGCCATGACCTTCTTTGTAGAGCATGCCTTCACCGTTCGGGGTCTTACGGGTGACAGAGTAGCCTGTGCCGTCGAGGAACGTGACAATTTCCTCCGTGGTCGCACCGTCAGTGGGGAGAGCTTCGATGATGCGGGTCTGAACAAAGGTGGTGGCGTGGACAGTCATGACATTCTCCGAGCTGCTGAGGTGGGGTGTTGCTTTCAAGTGTACATGGTCTGGAGTTGAAGTGCAACACAATTCCTCGTCCCGTGCAGTCCGAGTCGGGCTGCAAATTTTTCTGAACAAAAAAGTTGACAAAGCAGTTTTCTTAGGCGTAGGCTCATCTTCAGAAGGAACAACCAGTTCTTTCCCACATCTTTGGAGAAAATAATGTTCACTGCTGGTTCGTTCATCGCCACTGGTTTCCTCGCTGGTATCCTCCTGCTGGGCAAGAGGCTCGGCTTCTGGGGTGCCATCATCACGGGCTTCATCGCTGCGTTCTCCGACTTCTCCTGGACCCCGACTGTGGTCCTCGCCATCATCTGGCTCGCCAGCAGCTTCATCCTCGGTCTCCTGCGTCCCCTGCTCATCCAGGCGAAGCGTGAGGCTTACCGCTTCTGAGTCGCAGGGTTACCCTGAAAGCTGCCAGGATGGTTGTCCTGGCAGCTTTTCCTGTACCATGGAAGAAAGGGATGATCCCTGATTGGAGGAAACACATGGCACTGTTCGGTCGAGGTAAAAAGACATTAGCTGTAGAGGCTGAGCCTGTCGTCGTGGTCCCTACACCTGAGTCTTACTTGTTCACTGATGAGCAGGAGGAGACTTTGAATGAGATGAAGGTGGATTCCAACGGTATGGTCCGTCTGGGTGATGTCACCAGAAATCTGCTAGGCGAGCAGGTGCAGTACATCTCTCAGCATCTCAGCGGACAAGCCGGCGTGGTGCAGCTGGGTGACGGTTTGAACGTAGACGTTAGCTCTTCGTCTTACCATGAGTTCCGTATCCATCATGATGATGTTCAAGAGTTCATCGCACGGCTTCGGACCTTGAGGAAGATGCAAGGTAGAAACAGTCGCTGATTAAAAAGGAGGAGACCAAGCCTGTAGAGCTTGGTCTCCTCCTTTTTCTAAACCAGCTGAGATGTCACTTCAGCTCCGTAGTTTGCCTTCATCTCCTCGGCAGTCATTGAACCAATGAAGGAGTGTCCAATTTTAACCAGGTAGCGGTCCTGGATGGGCTTGTGCTTCAGCTCGCCAGTCTGCATGTTTTTGAAGAACAGGAGGTGTGCATCCTGAGGGCGAGAAGCTCTGGCGTTTGCTACTCTCCAGCCTGTGCCTACCAGAAAAGTCTCCAAGTCGTGAAGCCATGCGAAGGCTCGGATGGAAAAGATTTCCAGCTGGGCGTAGTTCGCCATGATGTCGCCTTGTCTGTGGGAGTGAAGTGTTGCCTTAAAGTAGCATGGACCACTGACATTGCAGTGGTCCATGCGGTGAAGCTGGTTCAGCGACCGATGCGAACCGTGCCGAAGCGGTTCATGGTCCGCTTGATGTTCCAGCCGCCGATGAAAGCGGAGAGGATGCCTGCCCAGAACGTGACAGCGGCGAACACGGCTGCGTCGTGGGTGAAGATGTTCACGATGGCGGAGATGATGGCAGCGGCGAACAGGATGGCAGCGAGGGCGAACATACCCCAAGCGGCGAGCATCGTCCAGGCAGGGTTCTTAGCGAACGTGACGGGGATGGTGAAGGAGTCCTGCTGGGTCTGCGTGCTGGTCATGATGCTCTCCTGTGCTTTGGAGGGAGTCTCTCGCTCCCTGATGAATCCAACTATACGCACACTCTGAGGAGGATGCAACTCCTGTGACTGAGATTGAGGAAAAGATTTTGGGTCGAGGTAGGTCTGAATTTTTAACGAAGCATCCCCTCCTCAGTCTTAGAGGAGGGGATGCTTGAAGAGAAGCGGGAGTTAGATGCCCATCTCGTCCATGAGTCGAAGGGTCTCGTTGTCGAACTCGTCGGTGATGATGAAGTTGCTGTCGTCGTCGTAGCTCATGAGGTTTGCCTTTTCTCTGGAGGGTTTCTCTTGCTGTTGACTCAACTCTAACCCCTGGTCTGCGTCGATGCAACTCCTGAACCAACTTTTTCAAAAAAGTTTTGGACATGGCGAATGCCGTGCCTTCAGCAAGGCACGGCATTCGTGGATGAAGCTACCGAACGACCTGGGTCAGTACGTTCTTCTTGATGTTGTCCAGCTGGGTGAGGATGGCATTGACAGTCTGGAGGGAGTTCAGGACAGCCAGAGCCTCCACAGTGCCGCCGTTACTGGTGCTGGTTCGTGACAGGTTCCGCTTGTAGGTCTTCAGGAACGACTCGACAGCACTGAAAGAATCATCGACACCTGCAGTGATGCCCTTAGCGGCTGCCTCGCTGACCAGCTCGATGAGTGCGTCCTGTGTCAGGGTGACAGGTTCCATTTGATGCTCCTAAGTGAAGGGAATGGAATGGTTTTCCATCTCTTCCTTATCCTACTCACATTCACCGTGAGTTTGCAAGACCTAATCGCAAACTCACGGTGAAGTAAAAAGACATAAAGCCGAGCTCAGCGAAAGTTACTCTGCCGGCGCGTCAATCGGGTGGTCGTAGTCGCAGCTGAGTCCTGTTCGGTAACCATCTCCGAGGTAGACGCAGACAACAACTCGTCCGTCAGGAAGTTCCACATTCGCTGCTGTGAACCCCCGCCATGGACCGTTCTCTGCCGAATCAGAGGTGAACGTCTTAGTGCCGTCCTCGTTGCGAACTTCTACAGGAGCAGAGTCTTCAGGGCGTACCTCTGGCTGCTTTGCACAACCAGTCAAAGCTACTGCGATGACCGCAACAGCCAGAACCTTTTTTATGGATGAAGTGAGAGACATCACGCGTGACCCTTCCATGAAGTGAAGCCAACTGCAGCATTGCGTACACGCATGACTGACTCTGAAAGGCGAGACAGGGAGAGAGTCGGTGCTGCTTCCAAAAACTCAACAAGCTTGGAGTAGAAAAGAAAGAAGTTCCACTCAGCTCCAACGCTTACAACATCAGCACTCAGCACTTCACCACCCATGTTCAGGCTCTCAACATATGCTTGGTGGCTCTGCACAAACTCACTTGAAGCCTCAAGTAGACGGGTGAGGTTCTCCTCCAAGCTCCCGTAAGGAAAAACTGACTTCATGGCAACATGAGCGAGAACGTCAATCTCATTGACTTCCTCGAAATGGCGATTCTGAACCTTGGTCATAATTTTCTCATCTCTATAACGAATAGTATTCACTACTTTACCATATTTTCATGCAAATAGGAACGGCCGCCGGCAACATATTTATGAGTGAAACGGTTGACATTGCACTAAGGCAAGCAGTATGATTGGAGCATGAGAAAGTATCGTTACATTTTGCAGTTCGGTTCCGCTGATGGTGGCTGGTACAACCAGCGAGTCGGCAGTGGCAATGTTCTGTATGACGTTGAGCGTCGCTATTGGGATGCTATCGCCCGTGGCAAGGCGATACTGGGCTATATCCGTATCTGGGACGACCAGGAGTTCAAGGCTGTCGAAGTGCAGCCTTTCAGTGAGGTGCGTGTCAGGACTGATGAGGAACGTGCTGCTTCGGCGGCTCGTGCTGAGGCTGCACGTGTGGCGAACGAAGCTCACTGGGCAGCTGAGAAGGTGCGTGTGGCTGAAGCGATTGCAGCTGAGAAGTTGCTTATCGAGGCGGCTCGTGAAGCACTGAAGGACCGTGAGCTTGCTGGACCTGGAGCTTACGACAACCTGGACAGCTGGGAACAGCACATCATCGGTTCGAGCCTGGCAGAGGCGTACTACGCTTCTGACATTGACGGCTACGGTGATGAAGGTGCAGGGTACGACATCGGCAAGTTTGCAGAGAACCTGCTTGCTCTCGGATGGGTGTACCAGCCTCAGTCAAAGTAACTGCTTCAGGTCCTGCATGTAAAAAGACATCACCCTCACAGTCCAACTCGTGAGGGTGATGTCTTTTAGGGGGAAGTCCACTCCATCTTCCCGCGATTTCTGGTCAGCTTGATCTTGTCCAGAAAAGACGAATTGCCTCACCTGTAGCAGGTGAGGCAATTCGGAAAAGCTTAGTAGTCGTAATTGCGGGGACGGTCAGGGTAGTAGAACTCCTCCTCGTGGAGGGCGATAACCTCACCTGTCGAGGTCTGCACGTAGAACACCTCACCAATCGTGTAAGTTGCTGCGAGAAGGAAAGTGTAGTTCTGGAGGATGGTGGCGTCGAAGCTGTCAGCAGGGAAATAAGCCATGTCTCCCAGGACGACCTTCTTGCCGAGAGCCGACGGGTCAGAAAGTCGGTCGATGGCGTTCTGAACCCACTCGTAGTCAGCGATGCCCTGGTCTTTGAGGTCCTGAATGGTCTTCTGGGTGAAGACGATTCGCAGGGTGGGGGTGTCGAGAGCCATGTCATTCTCCGTAAGTTCAAGGTCGGAACAAGTAGATTGCTTGTCCTCTGATCTAAAGCTATACTCTTTTCCTTGGATAGGCAAGCAGAAAGACGAAATCCCCGAACTCTGTCTGTTCGGGGATTTCGTCTGAGGTCTTACCAGCCGTAGCTGGTGGAGAACTTCTTGACCGCTGCACGGCTGCGGAGACGCTTCGGGCGGTTGTCCATCGGGCTGGCAGCGGAGGACGAGTTCTTCCCGTGCATCGCCTGCGACAGGTCGAGGTTGGGGAGGTTGCTGTGCTTGGGCTTCTTGTTCTTCGCAGCCATGATGCTCTCCTAAGTCTTGGTGGAGAGTCTCTCGCTCTCCGTTGACTCAACTATAGCACCCATCTGAGGGCAGGTGTCAACTCAGAAGCAGAACTTTTTCAAAAACTTTTTCAGTCGCCGGCTTGCTACTCGTACCACGGGCTGTCGTTGTGGTCCTGAGCTGCCTTCCGACTGGACGAAAGAGTTGAGATGTTTTTGATGACGCTCATGCGAACACCTCGGGACAGGTCATGGGAAAGAAAATCAAGAGTGAACGGGGAAGTGTTCGGGTTGGAGGCGACAGCTTCCCGAACCTCAGCAGAACTGTCGCGGGAAAGTTCAGCCAGTTCAGTCTGGTCGGCAAGCTCACTGACAGTCATCGGTCAGCGGTCCTTTCCGTGCTTGTAACCCTCAGCCCAAGCAGCTCGCAGGGCAGGCTTCTCTTCCTCTGCAACTGCCTCCAGAAGAGCGTTGGCAGAGTAGTGTCCCTCGATGGTGGACCGCTCCGAGTTGTTGCTCCAGTCAGCAGCCTGGAATGCCCAGGATGCCACCTGCTCAGCACGAAGCTGCGGGCTGGCGGGAATGTGGAGCTTCATCATTTGGTGTCCAATGATTGGGGGTGGTCAGTTAGTACGTCTGCTCTTAGTGTACGGCTAATTCTAATTTTCTGCAACTGGCAAAGTCAGCGAGCTTTGCGAACAGCTCTCGTTTTTTCTTTGCGTGAAGACTGATGGCGAATCGACAGGAACGTCAAAAAGTACAGGGTGCCGACAATCATAAAAATGATAGTGCTGAGTACCATTGCCATGACCATGGTAACAAAAGACGTGTGAGGGAACTGAGCAAGGCTGATGAGACCGTTGACGCCCCATGCGGTGAAAACTCCGCTGACCAGCATCAAGACGTACGACAGCAGAGTGTGTCCTACGTTACGGATTCGGTACCCTACTGAGTTAGGGCTGGGTGTTGGGCGTGTCATGAGTTCTCCTTGGGTTGATTTTTAGTTCACTCAGGGAGCAGAGCGTGAACCTGCTCGAAAGCATGCATGGAAAGAGTCACTGAGTTACCGTCAGTGGACATCTGGAGAACCTTGTTCTTCGAGAACTTGGGTCGAAGCTCGTGGAAACGCTCAGCGTTCGGGTCTGCCTGAGTGGCAGGGTCAGGCTTCAGCACCACGTACAGAGCATCAGCAGCATCCTTGTACGCTTTGCGGGCGGAGTCATCGACTGCCGTGTCAACCTTGTTCTGGAGGGAGATGTACAGGTTGAACAGGTCCATCTGGTCAGTCATGGTCTCATCCTTATTCGTTGTGAACTAATTTTTCTCAGCCTACCACTTTGGTTGGCTGTTCGCAACAGCTGCAGTGGAGTCGTTTCATTAGTTGGGTTCCAGCTGCAGTGGTAGAGGCTATGAAAAAAGACATGACCCGCCAAGTTACTGGCGGGTCATGTCCTCTGTTCGAGTGACTACTTGCGAAGCTGGAGGGTGTCGATGAGGACGGTACCGTTCTCCACAGCAACAGTGCTGATGAGAGCGTAGCCCTTCTTCGAAAGCCTGTTCAGCTCCTTGGTACGCAGGTTCAGCTCCGAGGCGGGCAGCGACTCCACGATGACAACATCAGGGGCGATGACGGGAGGAGTGGAAGTGCCGAAGCTACCAGGATAGTTACCCATTGTTTTTCTCCAAATTTGTAGAGGAAGTCTTTTGCTTCCTGATGGTTCTGAGTTTACTACACAGCCAGAGGATTAGGTAACCCCTTGGACTGCTTTATTTTAAACCCCTTAGCAAGGGAAGAGCTATCGCAGGTTCTGCTTCACTGCGAAGTGGACAACCAGCCGCTCCCTCAGAAGCGAATCATGACCTGCCTGACGGAACATGCGGTCAGAGTCAGTTCCACGGAAAGAACCTCCACCAATCAGGGCGTCCGTGATGGAGGAATCCACCGTACGGTCAGCAGCTTTCAGCTCTCCCTTCGTGAAGTAGGAGCCAGTCAGCATCTTACGAATCTGACGAGCAACACTCAGCGGAGCGTCCTCGACCAGCAGCAGGTCTGCACTGGAAACAGTGGAACGAACTTTGAGGGTTTTCAGCATTTCAATCTCCTAGGTTGTGCTTGATAATGCCAGTCTATCCGCAGAACGCTGTGTTTGTCCAATCCATTTTCAAACTGGGCTGGAAAAGACGAAAAACGTAAACCTGAGTTTACGTCATCGCCCTAAATCATCTTGCAAGTTTACTCGCAGACATCACCGTCGTTGTCGCCGTCACGGTACCACTCGTACTCAGCATCCTGACCCTTAATGTAAGGACCGTAGCCGTTGGACTGGGCTTCCTTGCAGCTGCCGTACTGCGGGTCGTTGCCACCCTCAGCCACAGGAGCAGGAGCAGTCTCAGCAGGAGCCTCCTCCGTAGCAGGAGCAGCAGGGATTGTTCCGTCAGCGTTCTCGACCGTGGCAGGGTTGGGGAGCAGAGCAGCGGTAGCGTCATCCATCTTGCAGAACGAGAGAACGTTAATCATTGCCTTCTTCTCAGCAACGTCAACAGACAGGTTCCATTCGTGCTTCACGTCAATCCAGTCAGACACGTACACGCAACCGTCAGTGGTCGGCATCCACTTAGCAGGGTCTTTGTTGCCCTTGGAGCGGTTCGAGGAAAAAGACACCGCCACGAGGGTCTTGGGGTTGGTCAGGTCGTTGGCAAACTCTTCACGCTTCTCAGCAGTCCACTTGGAGGCACCCGAGTTCCATGCTTCCGAACGAGGAATCATGTGGTCAATGTCAATGTCGGAGGGGTCCGTCACCGTAACGCCGTCGTAGGAGGAGAACCACTCACCTGCAGTCTCGTCGCAACCGTTCGAGTTCATCGGGATGAGGCTTTCCTCTTTCAGGACAGCGAAACGGGTGTCGCAGCCTGTGTCGTTCTTGCGAACCCAGTACTTGAACTGGTCCTGGTCGTACTTGTCCTCGTCAGCCTCAGCGGCGACGGTGAGTTCGTTGAGCTGAACAACCGTCTCCTGAGTAGCGGTACCTTCGACCGTTCCAGCAGCAGGATTAGCCGACTCAGCAGGAGCCGCCGACTCACTCACCGAGGAAGAAGGCTGAGGGGTCGTGGCGTCCTGACCTGCCACCGTGCATCCCGTGAGGGTGAGGGCGAGGATGGGGAGCAGTGCTGCCAGCTTCTTGAACATGGTTACAGCCTAACCCTTCGTCGTCAGCGTGTCAACTCTCCTGCCTGAACATCTACTGTGACCGAGATGCAACCTCAGTTTTAAAGTCAGATGTGGTAGACTGTGAAAAGGTGAAACGATCCTATTATCAGAAAGCTGGTTTTACATGGCAACTTTCGAGGAAATTGAACAAGGCAAGATTAGTTTTTTGAACGCGAACGGAATACCTAAGATCACAGAGATGGTTGACATGCTTCTGGGCAAAGCTCTTCATGCTGAAAAACTTGAAGACAAGCTACGAATTACCTTGAAAGCCGGCGGAACTCTGAAGGTGATTGATGTTTACGGAGAACGCATCACAACTGCAAAAACTTTTGAAGATGCTCGGTCGATTACCGAAGCCATCTATGCAGATTTCCTTGCAGAACCAGTAGAGGCTACTGCTCGGGGTATGGAACAAGCATCTATTGTTCTTCTGGACTGCATCGACTGACATGAAACTAGAACAGGGACTCACCCGTCTAAGTGAGTCCCTGTAAAAAGACATGGTGTTCAGCTGGCTTTCGTCAGCTGGGTCTGCATTTTCCGCCAGAACACGAACAGGTGGAACGACCCAACTGCAATGGCAATCAGCAGCGGAATCTGGATGAAAAACCAGACAAGTGGAGTGATGATGCTGTGCGTCGTAGCTGCGATGTAGAAGAAGACGAACAGCCCAGCAGGTACCAGCAGAGCAGAAATAGCAGCTCGTCGGAAATCCTCAGGGTTCTTAGGACGTGTTGCTTGGACCAGCAAGTAGAAGTTCTTCATATTGGAGTCTTTCTGTAGGGAACTTCTCCATCCTACGGCAAGGTAAGGTTCAACTTCAACCTCAAGGTGAGACAGTTACCGTTTCGTTAGCAGCCTTTAACCAGGTGTGACCTCCATCCGTAAATGATGGAGGTCACACCTGGTTTTTGTTACAGGTAGTAGGCGAGGTTGGTCAGCTGGTTGATGGCATGCTTGGTTCCCCTGACGCTGCCCTTGTCGGTCTTCGTGTTGGCGTCGAGGATGTTGATAGCAAGCACGTAGGCGTCTCGCTCGGTCTTCATGTTGAGAATATTCTCGGTCTGCTCATCCAGGACCTTCTGAATGGCATCAGCTGTTGCGTGCAGCTCTTCCTTCAAGCTGATGAGGTGCGGCAGCTCAGCGTGGCGGCGACGGTGGAAGATAGCAAGCTGCAGCTTCTCCACAATCTGCCCCTGCTTGGTCAGGAGGGAGGACGTGTGACCAGGGTTCAGGTCGATGTTCGGGTCAGAAATCACGGTAGTCATTTGAGGTTTTCCTTTTTCTGAGGGTTGGTTAGTTGTCGAGCTTGGCGAGGATGGCGTCAGAAGCCATCTGGGACTTGATGCAGTCAACCGACATGCCTGTGACTTCCGCCACGACCTTGGCGAGGTTGTCAGCATCTTCGTGCGTGCAGAGCAGGCGGCTCAGGACGCAGGCAGAGCGAACACGCTGCATCTCCATGCCGTCGTTGTATGCCTTGCGGAGGTCGTCACGGACAGGATTCTGGGTGGCGGGGCTGGTGGGCATTTCGGCTCCTTGTTTGGAAAGTTCGGGGCTTGAATAATTTGACCGTATCACACATTGATTAGAGATGCACACCCTATTTAGAAACTTTCTCAGATCAATAGCTTGAATCACCTCCCAGCAAGCCCTCAGAAGCCCCTGTGAGGCTTTTATACCCCAAACATGGACGAGTAGGTGGATAATAGCTCCTAAAGGCTTACAGAGGCGTACAAGGCTTTAAACGGCTATGAGCAGACTGTCAACCTGACAGTCTGCTCATAGCGAAGAGAAATTACTTCTGGATGAAGCTCTCCACCTTCACGTCGCCATTCTTGAAGACGTAGGCAGGAAGGTCGAGCGTCGGGTGGAACAGCGGGGCAGGGAGGTCCAGGATGAGACGCATCTTGGCAGAGAGTTCGAGAAGGTCACGCATGGCGGCAGAGTCGTCAGCAGTCGCACTCGTCAGGTCCCACTCCCCGATGGGCTGGTCATCCAGTCGCAGGTACGAAGCAGGAAGAACCGTTCCGTCGCTGAGAGTGACACGGAAACGGATGTCAGACCAGTTCTTCGGGTTCTGCTCTCCGAGAGTGTTGTAGTTGTCCTGAATCTCCTGCAGACCGTTCATGATTCTCTCCTAAGTCTTTTGGGAAGCTGTGTGCTTTCCGTTCTGAGGCAACTCTATAACCATCATGGGCAAAGATGCAACTGCATTCTTGATTATTTGTTCGACGGGATTACAGTTGCTTTTTGGATGAAGGCGATGTAGGCTTTGTCTTGATAGGGAGTCAAACGAACTTCCACGAATGCTTTAGGAGTAGTCATGACGGTCACGCAGGAGACGAAGTTCGACACCGTGGAGTTCGGTGGTCTTGTGGATTCGGTGAAGCTTTTCCTCAGCCGCAACCTGAACAAGGGCAAGTCCGAGCGTCTCATTAGGGCGATGGAGCAGGCAGTCAGGGACCAGCAGCTCGCCATTCTTCGTGAGGCTGGCTGGAACCCTACGGGCTTCACCCTCAAGAACGCTCACCAGTGGGAGGACCAGTACAACAGTGGCTGGCTTTACGCTTTCCTGGTCGGGTTGGAGGTTGCGAAGATGGACGCTCACCAGGACATGAAGTTCTTCGGTTCATACCGTGCCTATGAGGAGCGATTCGTTCAGGCTATGCGTAAGGCGAACAGGAACAATCTCATGCACATGAGCCGTAGCTTCCGTGAGGGTGCGGAGGACGCTTACCGTTACTGGAGCATGGCTGACACGGGAACCATCCTAAAGTAACCCAACTGAAGCTGACTCCCTACCTGCAAAGGTAGGGAGTCAGCTTTTTAATGCTCTGCGGTGCATCTGGTAAAAGACATGCAGCTCCTACTATCAGGGGGATCGGAAAACACGAAAGGCTCCCTGGTAGTCAGGGAGCCTTTCGTGGAGGAAGAGTCAGACGTAGACGACCGTGGTGACTTCCTTCGGGGTCACGATGGAAGGGGAGATGCTGTCCGTGTCATCACCGTAGATGACCATGGCGTCACCGAACAAGTGGTTCCAGAGGAAGTAGACCTTCACGAAGGTGTCCTCAGGGGTGGAGATGACGGAAGCATACAGGTCGTCATGCTCGTCTGCGTTGATGAGGTCCGTGTGGACAACCTTGAAGCCCTGGAGAGGCTGTCCGCCGATGTCTCGAAGGTCAGCCATGTTGTTGAGGATGTTGAAGTCGATGAGAGTGCTGGACATTGGTTGTTCCTTTTCGTTGGTGATGCGAGTCTGTGAGTGCTTCTGCTCTTACCGTAGTCGGCCTGATAGAAGAAAGCAACCATTTGCTCAACTTTTTCTACTCTTCTCTTTTTCGTCTTTTTGAGACGGATCAGGCGTCTTAGCTTGCAACTGCACTGGAGACGGAGTACAGTTCAAATAAGAGGGAAGCGGAGAGAGCTTCCCCATAGACTTAGGAGAACATCATGGGTAGCAAGCAGGAGCGTTTCGACAAGCTGGTTGAGTATGTGGCAGCCCAGCGGCAGCACGTAACGACGCACAAGGAGAACCTTCAGCTGGCTCTGAAGCACAGCATGTCGCTCAATCAGGCAAACATGCACCAGGTGGCTACCCTGTCTGCTGTTCCTCCTGTTCTGGATGAGCTGCAGAAGGTCATCGATGAGGTGCAGGCAGGCACGAAGACCTCGGCTCAGGGTGCAGACTACATCAAGAAGTTCGTGACGGACAGCCTCATCACTGCTTCCGCTTTCTCCGCTGGTGACAACCTCATCGAGTCGTACAGAATTGCGACCCTGCAGGAGGTCGGAGTCCGAGCAGGTCTCTGAACCCCAACACTGAAGCCCTCCGTGTGAAAAGACATGGAGGGCTTCAGTGTTTTAACAGCTCATCAACCTTTTTGGATTCGCCGGCAGACTGTGTTACTTGTTCACAGCGGGTAATCTCGGAAAAATGCCTTGGTGAAGTTTTTGATTGCCTCGTAGTCTTTACGCTTCTGCTCAAGCTGCTTCAGTGTCTTAGGAGTCATGGCATCCCGCCAGTAATTCGTGTAGGTCTCCTTGTATGTCTCCATCCAATGCTTGTTCAATTCTGCAATGTTGGCTGCAGTGATGTCTGTGCGTTTGAACAGGTACTCCCAGTTCATTGTGTGGTTGAAGTCAATGCGATAGGGAGATGGCACTGGACCAAATGAAGCCTGATGCTTCAAGCTGAAGTAGAAACTGCCAATGCCCTCTTCTCGGGCAATAGCAATTTGTTTCGCGTTGATTCGCATAGCCATCGGTCAGTCCTATCTTCAAATAAAGTTACTCTATTCTACCATAAGGATAATGAAAATGTGAGTAAGCCCCTCACTTGATATGGTGAGGGGCTTACTCGGTTGATGTTAGACAGTCTGGAGGTTGTTAGCCTTAGCGAACTCAGGGGAGATGATGCTCTCCCAGTAGCTCTCCTCCAAGACCTGGCGGATTGCCTTCTTGCGGATGCCGTAGACCTTCGCTGCGTCCAGGTTCGAGCGGAACTTGTGGCGGTCACCCTCACCCATGCCCTCAGCCGAGTTCATCAGCGACTCAATGAGAAGGCTCTCGTTCTGGGTGCGAAGCTGAATGAAGAGAGCCTTGACGCCCTCCGCTCCCGTCTTCGCGTGAAGCTGCGTCTTGGCAAGCTTGCCCTTGGAGACACGAGCAAGGTTCGTCTTGGCGAGCGTCGTCTGCTGCTCGTAGAACAAAACCCACTGCTGGTCATCCCAGGTGTACTCGTTAATGTAGGCAGCCTCGCGGACCTCGACCAGACCCTGCTCGAACCAGCTGACGATGTGGGACCAGACCTGAAGCTCAACCTGGTCAACTGCCTTCTTGAAACCGAACATTGTGTTCTCCTAAGTCTGCGGGGAAGCTCTCTCCGCTTCCCTCTTGATAGAAGACTACGCCTCAGGCAGTTTAGATGCAAGTCAAAAGCCCAAATTTCTGCAACCAATTTGGATGCCTTTAACTGTTGAAGCCCCAGCGGGTAAACTGGGGCTTCAACAGTGTTTAAGATTAGATGAACATGTCAACGAAAGGATTGTGACTGACTTTGGCTACCTGCTCTGGGGAATGCTCTTGTCTGGCAGTTTTTTTGACTGCATCCAGTATGCGAGAACAGTAGAGCTGAATATTGGTTTTATGCATCCAGATGTGGTCTCTGCCATCAAGACCAGTCACTTCGGCCGGGACAAATCCAAAGCTTTCTCGGGCAATCCTTTTTATCTGAGCATCTGGGATTTCAGCATCATACGTTTCTTCGATTTGCATGTGCGAGTTGATGTAAGTTCCCACGTTCATGCGAACCTTATCGCCATTCTCACCATACTTCAGTCTTTTCTCTATTCCGAACATGAAAGCTGCATGGAGCTCTGATTCAGAATACCCTCTGCGAGCAAGCTCATCATAGGTAGCAGCCTGTTCTGCTGTCTCTTCACGTGACTTGTAAGGACGTGTCAGATGCTTTACCAGCTGTAAATCATCAGCTTGGTCTCGCCAAGTACCTGTCATTCGAGGCTCTTCATCAGTAAGAGTTTCTGACTCTTGTCCAGAAGAAAGCACCTGTAGGTCATTTGTTTCGTCAGTGAGCTCTTCCATTTCTTTTCGGATGCTGAAGTAGTCATCTAAACGGTTTTCTTTGACAGCTGTGTCGGCTTTCGTTAGTAGGGTGGCCATCTTCCCTCCGGTTCCGTGGACGCGGCAGGTGGCTGGATTCTTGGCTTGACATATTGTGGACATGCCTCATCTCTAACTGGTACCACGGTGTTGTCGCCGGCAAGAATCAGAGATTGTTGACAGGGAGAGAAAAGGCAGGTAGATTGGTCCTACAAACTTTTTGACGTAGGAGATATCGAAATGTCTGAAACGACTCAGCTCAGCAACAGCGTTTCCATCAGTGCGTACCGCAAGAGTGCGAAGTTCTATGACGACCAGCGGACCATCACGGGTGCCACGATTGGCGAGCTGATGAAGAATCAGCTGAAGGCAAGCTACCTGATGATTGACGCTGCACTTGAGGCAGCCTCGGTGAAGGGTCAGGGTCTTGCTGACGACAGCATTAGTTGGTGGGCAGGTGCTGACAGCCACAACCTGTTCAAGCTTGACGGTCCTGATGGTCTTGAGCGGTCGGGCGGCAGCCAGACGGTTAAAAACAAGGCTGACCTGATTCGTTGGGCTGTTCTTGAGTACAACCATGCACTCATCGGAGTCATGAAGACGCTCCGCACTGAGGTCACGATGAACCAGCTGCTGGATGAGATGTACGACCAGCTTGGGACTGATTTCTTCTCTGATGACGCTGACAAGGTTCGCCAGTCGGTTCGTTTGTTCGACGCTGACGAAGTGGACCTGCTTGTGGAGGAGTCGCGTCAGAACGGCAAGCTGGATGCCATCATCCAGAAGAACCTTGTCAGCTGGGAGATTGAGACTGCAAAGCTCTGAAACTGTAATGAAGGATACTCCCGCCAGAACTTGGTAGGGAGCATCCTTCATTACAGCGAGATGGCTGAAACAAAAAGAGGGCTACCGACCAGGTAGCCCTCTTTTTGAGGTGTTGTAAAAAGACAGTTAGATGGTGCCGACCTCAACCTGTCCGATGTTCCAGCGGTACTGGCGGACGCGAGCGACGAACTCCAGAACGTCATCCTTGTTCAGGCGGTAGTCGTGGTAGGAAGAACCCTCGACGTTGAAACGGAGACCCTCACCCAGGAACTTGCTGTCCTGGAGCTTCTGGTCCAGGTAACGCGAACCGTACTGGCACTGCATGTTGATGAGGTTGCGGGTGACCTCACCCAGCTTCACCATGTTGTCCTCATCCACGATGAGAGCATCGATGGAAAGCTGCTGTTCTTCGGTCAGACCGTAAGCCTCAGGCGTGGGGACGACAGGAGCGGTCCAGGGGTTGACGACTTCCTGCTTCTGACCGAAAAGACCGAACATGATGAGCTGCTTTCTGTTGAGCGGGTTCTTGCTTGTGGTTCCAGTGTATGCGCCTTCTGAGTGCATCGCAACTCCAAAAGCAATTTTCTGGGAAACCAGAATGAGCAGGAGCGTCAGGATTAGTTGGATGGTTTTCTCGTGGTGACGTGGTAACTCTTCGTGGTGGGGCATTTGTACACCTGATAGGTGCCGCCTACGTGAGTACGCATTGCTCGAATGGCGGTAACCGCTGCTGCATCTGATTCGTAGAGCCGTTTTACTTTGCCTCGTCCACTACGGCAGTTGCAAGCTGCCCGAATTGCCCGCTGTGCCTCTGCCTCAGCATGGATTCGTTCCTCAGTTGCCCGCATCTGTTGAAGACGCTCGGCAGTCTTCGCCATTTGCCTGCGGCGTTGGCGGGGCGTGACATAATTTTTCTCGCTCATTACTCTTCGTCTTCTGTTGAGAAGTCCTTATCTTTCAAAATAGGTACTTGAAAAAAGACATTGGCCTGGGTGTTATCTCAGCCGGCGACTTACAGCACTCAAGCCGCTCCACTCTGCCATGAAGGCAGAAGCTGACTTACGGACCCGACTGAGCCGCTCTGAGATTTCTGCAAAAGTGATGATGCGATAATCAGAGACGAACGCACGAACATTGATGAGGAAATGGTAGAAGAGCAGGTCTTGAGCAGGACCCTCTGCTTCAAGCTTTGCTATATCGAAGTCTGCCAATGAGTAATCTCTAATGAGCCTTTCCATCTCTTCAAAGAGGTCCTCTAAGAACACACCAGCACTAGAGCTGGTAACAGGGGTGCGTTCCAGACCCCACAGCTCCATTTGGATATGTTCTACACGCATGAATCGTGAGTCATGGAGGTTAAAATCTGAGGTACTCATGTTGAGTCTTTCTTATTTTTGAGAATGGTTAGATGCTGATGAACTCAGCAGGAAGAGCAGCTACAAGCCAAACGTTGTTCTCCGACTGGTGGAACTTCACTCCAGCTGCATGAGCAGCAGCAGCGTTGATTGTCAGGATGACTGGTTTGCCTCTGCGACTGGCAACTGTCGTGGCTGTCTCCAAGTTGCTTGACAGGTGGACGAACTGACGGCTACCTGGGATGAGTCCCTGCTTCATGATTGAAGGCACGACAGCTGCGATGGTTCCGTGAAAAAGAACTGCAGGAGGCTCGATGGGAGTCATACCGAGGTCCACAGCAAAACTGTGACCTTGAGCAGCTCGCACTTGGGTTCCTACAAGCGTGTACCTCTGCTTGGAGTCTGCCTCGATGACACCCAGGATAGCTTCGACAGTGACATTCTGCTCGAAGTGTTGACTGAGCTTCTGAGCCAGCTCGGCTACTGCCACGAATCCCTCTGCAGTGAGGGTGAGCGAGTACGCCTCAGGAGCATGCCTGAGAGCATGTGCCATCGTTTTGGAAAGCTTCTCCGAGGTTAGGGTCTTCATAGGATCAGACTACCATAGATAGTCTTCAAACGGAAGGTTTGTGTTTAGCTGACGTGGTTCACCAGGGTTGCCAGCTGAGCTTTGCTGATTACTCCGTTGGTGGGCTTGATTCCGAGGATGCCCTGCTCTGCCAGCTTCGTCCGCATGGCAGGCTTCATGTGGTCGTCAACCCAGGCGACTACACCGTCTAGGTTTTTCACAGCATCATACTTACCCTGGATGCCTTCCTGCTCGTTCGTCAGGACAATGACCTGTGCGGTGAAACCGAAAGCGTCTGCAACCTGCTGAGCTGACTTGCCCCAGGTGCTGAGCAGAGCAATGTCCTCGCGGGAGCGAAGGAACTCCAGCACGTAGGTGGGAATGCTGATGGTGTACGCCCAGGCACGTGCCGTCTCATGAGGCACCTTCCAGTCCTTCCCAGGTCGGGTAGGAGAGATGGTGTCGTCAATGTCGAAGATAATCATGAGCGTTCCCTTTCGTCTGTCCTCATTCAAGCACTTTCGGAAGTTCCTGTCAACACCATCCAGATTGGAGCTGCCTGGGAAAAGACATTGCTGTTGGGTTAGCTCTTTTTGGTCGTCTCAGTGATGAGAATGTTCGTCCAACCCTGCGTCACCAAGTCGGAGCGGTGCCAGCCCTGATTCTCAGCACCTGCAAAAGTGAACCCACCCTGCTCATCACCACGGGTTGCCGAAATCTTGAAAGTGCGAATCTGAGCCATGTTGCTCTCCTTGAAAAATGAAGCCTGCTGGTTTGCGTATTGATTCGAGTTTATCATGACAGTGGGGTCCTCGCAATCTCTACGAGGACCCCACTGTGAAATCATTCAATCTGTTGTTAGCTGAAGCTGACGCTACCTTTTGCCTCCAGAAGGTCGGCTCCAAACATGGTGGAACTGCCCATCTTTCTGTTTGCGGTAGCCATGGTTCATGACACCATCAGGAAAATCCCAAACAAACACTCCGTAGCGAGGAACCCAGTGTCTACCGTCCAAAGTACACCCAGTGACCCAGGAGTCGTCTTCATCATTCGGAGACACTGCAACCCCGTCAAGGGGACCGCCGATGAGCTTCTTCATGGTTAGAACTTCACCCCATCATGAGGGTTGGTAATGTACAGAACTTCGTAATCCTTATACAAAGCCGTCAGAAGATGGAATTGAAAACTCCACTGGGCGTTAGCGGGGATGGTCTCCTGGTTACCGTCAGCATCCACAAGGTGTACCAGGTCAGCATCCACGGAGACGATGCGGTAATCCTTCCTTGGAAGTGTCTTCTCAGGAAGGACCCAACCGTAAAGGTTGATGGGTCGAATGTAGACAGTCTCGCCTGCTTCAACAGCAGCAGTGAGAGCTGCGAAGTTTCGGAACAGGACCTGCTTGGTGAGCGACATAATAGTTGCCTTTCAAAAATTAGCTGTTGTTGGCGAGGATGATGCTGCGAGCAAAATCAGCAGCTTCGATGTACTGGTTCTGGATTTCAAAGTACCCCGCATGGTGTCCGTCAGAGTATGCCTTCTCGTAAATGAGTTCATGCACAGCAGAAGACAGGTCTTCCCCGAACTCCAGAGCAAGGAACCTCTTGAAAGGAGCATCTACTTTCTTTCCAGCTGCATAACGCTGAATCGCTTCTTCTTTTGTTCGGTGGGGCATTTTGCTGACAGTTGCACGCCAGATGGCATCAGTCTCAGCTGGGTCTGTAACAGTCTGGTCAGTCATTGCTTTCTTCCGTACTAAAAGTGGTTTGATTAGTCACTTTATCATGAAGAAAGGTCTGAGTCAATGGATTCCGTAAATCGGTCCGAATTATGGTATGATGGAAAAAGACATCGATTAGGAGAAGATTATGACTTGGGGCTACGGAGATATCAAAAGCGCATATGAAGATGGAGACACTGGTCGCTACTCTCATATGATTGTCGCCTGCGACAGTTTCGACTACGAAAACTACCCGATCTACGTTCTCCGAGGCGAAGACCCTAAAAGTCACATCCCTTCCAACGGTGACCGAGTTGATGAGTGCTACAGCTATGACCTTGGATGGGCAGCCCAAAGCGATAACCCCAATATTCAGAACTGGGAGTTCAATCCAGCAGTTCATTCAGCTGTCAAAGAAGTGACGAAGCAGACTGAAGTCTCATCAGGTCCTCGAACAATCAGCACTTTAAAGCCCAGCCCGTTCGGTCCGGCTTTCGACGTAGAGTTCACAAATGAGCAAGGCAAAAAAGCCTCAGGTCTGGTTGTCGCGGTCCAGCGTGGAGCTGGTCATGAACCAGTTGCTCTGCTCCTAACGCATCAGCTCTATAAGCACAAAGCTGAGTCTTTACTCAAAGAGTACAGTGCTAAAGAGCTATGGGTTTATCCCATCTACAACCCTCAGGAGTGGACTCAGGTTGTTCTTCCTGAGAAAAAGCCTTGGCATTCAGCTCAGCTTGGTGATTTGTGGGAGCTGACGTATTCAGGGGAAAAGGTCTCCGCTATTGTCAGTCAGGACAGCTCAGGAGAAGGCAAACTGTTCTTCATTCACGGGCAAGGTTGGGTTGATTTGAATAGCTATGCTGTCACTGAAGGCAAGCTTCTGCGACGAGCCACTGAAACAGACTGAAAGTTTGACGTGACAGGGTTGCAGTTCTTCTAAAAGCATGCAAGGATGAGGTTATTCATACCGCATCCAATTTTTAAAGGAAAGAACAATGCCTACCTCAGAGAAGAACGAGTACGTTGAGACCACTTTTGAGGTCGCCCTTTCTCGGGAGGCGTTCGCCACTCAGGAGCGTACCTCTGAGGATGATGAGCAGGAGATTCCGCGAGAGTACAGCTACCAGGACTGGTTCGCTCTGACGGAAGCTGACATCAAGGCGTTCGCAGTCCACCTGACGAGCCGCAGCCTTTCCCGTGAAGGTGCTATCGAGCTGATTGACAAGCACTACAGCGTCAAGAAGCTGAACAACCGAGTCGGTTCGTACAAGATTCGTGAGGTCACGAAGACTGTCACGGTCGAGGTCACGGATGACGACATGGGTAACACCAGTAAGCTCAAGGTGGAGTCGGACAAGACGACTGTGTTCTTCGTCTCTTACCGTGACCGTGAGGACTGGATGGAGTTCTACAAGAAGCCCAGCGACATTTGGATGGCTGAGTACCAGGCTCGTGAGGTAGCCAGGGCTGAGGCTGAGGCTGAGGCTCACTCTGAGGCTGTCACTCCTGAGACTCAGGAAGAGACTCGGGAGCAGCCTAAGGCTGGTTTCTTCGCTGGCATCTTCAGCCGCTAACCCGACAAGGGAGGAAAACAGGACTTTTCTGGTCTTGTTTCCTCCCTTGATTGCTTTCTACCTTATTTGATGATAGTTTGATACAGATTCGTCTCAGAAAGACGAAATAATTCATAAAGGGAGAGCTATGAAAGACGAGCAGAGGTACAAGATTGTTGGCGACCGTCAACTGGACAGCGTTATCAGCCGTAGACGGTTCAAGAACCTGGTTGCTGTCGCCCACTACCTTCGAGGTAGCGAAGTGATGGACAGCCGATTCGGGTTCACTCGGCAGCATGCTGCTGGACGAGCTGCACGAAAGATGCATGCAGAGCTGCAGCCTCTGACTGTTAAGTAGTCAGACACAAGAAAGCCACCCTTCAAGCGAGGGTGGCTTTCTTGTGTCTGGGAAAAGACATGAGCTACAAGGTGAGAGCTTTCAGGATGCTCTGAGCCATCAAGACCGACGACTCCTGTGCCATCTCACCAGTTACTGAGTCAAACTCTGGACGAGGAGCTGATGCCAAAGCTGCAGCAAGCTTGTCTTCAGTGAATGACTCTTTGAAGGCAAGTGCTGACCTCAGAGCAATGACCAGCTCAGGAACTGTCGTACGAGCCATTGCGATGAACGTAGCATCTGACTCAGAAGCTTCACCCAGCTTGGCACCAAGTTCAGGGTTCTCATATGGCTGCGGCAGAACCTGAGCGATATCCTCACCCAAGGCAACCCAAGGTCCAGGTGTTGCTGCCGCAGAGATTTTCTCTACCTCATCCAACCTGGATTCGATAAAAATTGACATAAGTAGATGCTTTCTGAATAAGAGTCAAGTCAATTTTATCACAAAAGGATAATAAGCGGAAGGGGCAGCCTACTCAGACTGCCGTCAAGATTGACTTGATTCGCTGCTCAAACTTATCCAAGAGAGACTCTGAGCCAGTAATCGTCAGGTGGTAGTAGATGAAACCGAGCTGGTGCTTCTCCATCTGATAACCCACTGCTCCACCTGCAATCATCACCTCTGCAAAAAGGTTATGAACGGCAGGCACTTTCGACTTCAGAACCCGGACCGTTGGGTAATCAAGTGTCCACTTCTTTTTAGCCATTACGTTGTCCTCAAATTCAGCCGGCAGGTTATCCTGCTTAGATGGCTCTAAGTTACCACATCAGGTGTTTGACTTCAAGCAGACTTTGTTGCAACAGCCAGGTCGTATAGCTCTTTCGCGTGAGCCAGACCGGTCTCAGAGTCTCCTAATCCAGAAAGCATGCGTGACAGCTCGCTAATTCTTTCACTCTGGTCCAAAGACCGAACTTTGGTGTTCTGACCTCCAGGTGTCTCAGTTTTCTCCACCTGGAGATGGTTGTCTGCAAACACTGCAACTTGAGGGAGATGAGTGACAACAATGACTTGAGCTTCTCGGGCTAACTTGGCCAACCTTTTTCCGATTTCGATGGCTGTAGCTCCACCTACACCACTGTCAACTTCGTCAAAAACAAAGGTAGGAGTGGTTTTAGGGTCAGCCAGCACGACTTCTAACGCCAACATGATTCGGCTGAGCTCACCACCACTGGCACTTTTGTTGATAGGTCGAGGTTCAGTTGACCCTGGTGTTGTGAGCAGGAAGTTCACTTCGTCAACACCAGTGGCGTTGTATTCGTTGCGAGGAGTGAGGTTAATCTGGAGCTTATTCCCTGCCATCGCAAGACCTGCCAGCTCAAGGTTCACTGATTTTTCGAGACCGGCTGCTGCTTTGATTCTAAGTACGGTGAGCTCGCTCGCATTTTTTTTGACTGAAGCATGCGTTGCCTGCAACTGCTTCTCCAGCTCTTCAAGATTGTTCGCATCCGGGTCAAGTTCTTGAGCTCGTTGATCTGCTGTTTCCCAGTACTCCAAAACATCATCAAGGCTGGTTCCATATTTGCGGATGAGCTCTTTGATCTGAACAAGCCGGCTCTGGCGCTCGTTGAGGCGCTCAAAAACATCCGTGTCTAGAGAGGATAGGTAAAAAGACATACTTTGCTGCAGCTCAGTGAGTTCGTTCTGGATGCTTTGAGCTAAACGGAGCATCTCCGCCACCTGCAGGTCCTGATCTGAGACGTTAGTCAGAAGGCTCACTGTGTTGCTGATAGCTGCAGCGGTGTCTGGAGATTCATACTCCTCGCTGCTGAGGCTGTTCAAGGCTTCTTGGATGGTGGTCTGCAGCACCTCAACGTTCTCTAAGCCAGAAATCTCATCTTTGAGGGTCTCGTCTTCATCCTTGGAAGGGCCCACATTACTGATGGCTTGCACTGCAGTCAGGAGGTTCTCGTATTCCTGCTGACGAGCCACCATGTTGGTTTTGAGTTCGCGTACCAATGTGGTGAGGTTCTTCCACTCTTTGTACGCGAGCTGGTACTCGGTGAGCTTCTTGGTAAGTTTATCGCCGGCGTATTTGTCAAGAGCTTCAGCTTGAGCTGCTGAACTTTTTAACCTGATCTGGTCACTCTGGCCGTGGACGTTGACTAAATTGCCGCTCAAGGTGGCAAGCACTGAAGCTGGGGTACTTTTACCTCCAACAACAGCTCGACTTTTCCCTTCTTTGGTGACGGTTCGGTTGATGTACAACGTCTCGTCTTCGACAACTGCACCTACTTCAAGAATTTGGTCAAGGTTGCTGAAATGGGTGGTACTCCAGACTCCTTCTACGCTGGTGCATTCAGCTCCATGTCGGACAATGCTGGGTGAGGTTCGTTTCCCCAATAGTAAAGACAAGGCGGTGAGCACCATCGTTTTACCTGCACCAGTTTCCCCTGTGAGTACGGTTAGTCCAGGGGTGAAAGTCAGCTTGGTTTCCTGGATGACACCCAGGTCTTTGATCGTGATTTCTTCGAGCATTGTGTAAGCGAATCCTTGAGTAAGGTTGTTAGGTTCATCCTACCATGAGTGGTTTCGGCGGGTTGTTTTTACCGATCCTCACCTATTTTCATGAAGTGTATGTTGCATCAAACCAGTTAAGCTGATATAGTTAGCATCATGGAAATGTTCATCGGACGCTATCACGGCTATACCCACGCGGGTGAGCCGGTTTCGGCGTTCTCTCTTCTGGTCTAACAACTCTCTTCAGAAGGAGGCTCACTCGCAGCAAAAGCGGGTGAGCCTCCTTCTTTTGTTTAAGTCAGCACTGACAACCTCTTCCGACATCCGCAAGATGTCGACACTGAATGGAAAAAGACATGATGAACACCCAGTCCAACGACACCAACTTTCCCGGTATCTGGGATGAGCTCCTCTGGCGAGGACTCGTGAAAGTATCCACCGACCAAGGTGAACTCCGAACACTGCTGAACGACCAGAAGATTTCCTTCTACTGCGGATTTGACCCGACCGCTCCTTCCCTTCATCTCGGGAACCTTGTCCAGCTGTTGCTGATGAGAAGACTGCAACTGGCTGGTCATACCCCTTTCGGTCTTGTCGGTGGTTCCACTGGACTCATTGGGGACCCGAGACCCACCTCGGAAAGGACCCTGAACGACCCAGCTATAGTTGCCAGCTGGGTGAACAAACTGCAGGCTCAGGTCGAGAAGTTTTTAAACCCTGAGGGCGCCAACGGGCTCCGCCTGGTGAACAACCTGGACTGGTTCGGCCAACTGAGTGCTCTGGACTTTCTGCGTGATTTTGGGAAGTTCTTCCGAGTGAACACCATGCTAAAAAAGGATGCAGTCCGGTCTCGCCTCGAATCCGACGCCGGCATCAGCTTCACTGAGTTCTCATACCAGATTCTTCAAGCTTCAGACTTCCTGGAGCTATTCAGGAACGAGAGCTGTGTCCTCCAAACTGGTGGAAGTGACCAGTGGGGAAACCTCCTGGGTGGTGTAGAGCTCGTCAGCCGGGTCGAAGGTCAAAAAGTTCATGCGTTGGGAACTCCTCTAATTACCAACACTGATGGCACTAAGTTTGGCAAAAGTGAAGGAAACGCAGTCTGGCTTGACCCAGAGATGACGACCCCGTTCGAGTTCTTCCAGTTCTGGTTGAACACTGCAGATGAGGATGTCATTGACCGGTTGAAAGTCTTCACTTTTTTGACCCGGGAACAGGTTCGTGTTCTTGAGCTGCAGGTCCTTGAGACCCCTCACCTGCGTGAAGCTCAGAAGGTGCTGGCTTTTGAAGTCACCGCTTTGGTTCATGGCATTGAGACTGCGGAAGAGATGGTTGAAGTGAGTCGTCTGCTGTTCAGCCTTGAAGAGCTGTCTGGTGTTCGTGAAGCAGTCCTGAGGCAGGTGTTCACAGCTCTGGAGGGAACTGTGGTCTCGTCTGAGATGACTGTTGCCGCTGCTGCTGTCGCTGCAGGTCTTGTCTCCAGTTTGGGCGAAGCTCGGCGTGTGGTGAAGCAGAATGGTCTGAGTCTGAACAACAAAAAAGTTGCAGATGCTGATGCGGTTCTATCCAGCCAGACAGTGCTTGCTGGTGGGTTCCTGCTGATGAAGAAAGGCAAGAAGCAAATGGCTTTTCTTCAGGTCCAGTAAAAAGACATGCAAAAACAGGAAGACCCTCTCAAGTTGAGAGGGTCTTCCTGTTCAGAGTTAGGGTCAGACGGACCAGAACGGAGTCTCAGCCCACAGCCATTCAGGGTATTCCGTGTCAAGCTGTGCCAGCTGCAGGTTCGCCTTGGCTGCCTTCTCCTCGGCGGAAGAGTTGATGCTGACAATTCGGATGCCGTGGATGAAGTCCTTGTCCTTCAGGGTGCGAGTGCGAACCAGCTTGAACTGGACACCATCTTCATCGGACTCATCAATGAAGACAGGCGACTCCAGCTTCGTGCTGGTCAGAGCCTGGTGCAGCTCCTCCAGCTCTGCAGAGCTTCGGTAACCGTAGTGCATGGTGTTGAAGATGACGTTCTGGACTTTGACCAGGTGGGTAGTGAGGTTCTGCATGGTTGCTCCGATGCTTCAAAGGTGGGCTTCTGAATGACAGCCTACCTGATAATTTAGGTGGGTTCTACCCCTGACCTGTCAGTATGCCCAACGCCAGGGGATTTTAGCCCAGTCGATTGCGATGCCGACCAGGCGGTTCATGGAGAGCGTGTCTCCTTCGAAAGTGGAATGACGACGGACTCGAAGGGTGAGACGGTGACCCTTCCAGAGGAAAAACTCCCTCTCTCCGAGGAAGCTGTCGTAGACCACAGTTGAGTCCTCAAGGGCTTCCACTGTGATGACAGCTCCGACAACTCCACCTGTGCGGTTGAGTACCTTTAGCGTTTTCGGGTTCTGGCTCATGTCGTTCTCTTTCAGTTAGGGGGATGTACTTCAAACTAAAGCGTCTACCCAGTCCAGGCAGTCTGTGAAGATACGGTGCTGCTCTTCAATCTCCAGTTGGTAGATGTAGGCTTTGTCGAACTCTTCACGGGGTGCCATGACGAGTTCAGTCTCTCGCTTCTGTGCGTTCAGGTCATCCTGACGGCGGTCTTCAATCAGGTAGTAAAGGAAGCTGAGAAGTGCTGCTGTGTCGCTGGTTCCTTTCAGGACAGCTTTGGTCTTCTTCCCCTGCTGAGCAAGAGTGAGGTTGTACTGGGCAAGCTTCAGACCATACTGGTAAGCGTTCACTGCTGCCAGCTTTTTACCTGCATCAGTGAGGTCGAAACCGTCAAGGACAGGAGCATCTACTTCTGTCCTGAAGTAATCCTGCTGAGCAGATGTGACTGCTTTGTCCATCCAGACCACAAGGTTCTCCCAGCGGCTCACCACAGAAGCATCGATGTTCTTACGGAAACGAAGCATGGTGGTTCTCGGCTTTCTAGCAGGGGTGATGATGTCATCTTCAGGGTACCACCTTCCACTGACAAAAGCAATGATGTGCAATGTATTGGAAAAGGACAAGAATGGAGTTGCGGTCAGATTTTTTACCTGATAGTCTGATCTTGAACTTATTCACTGAACAAAGGAAAACCATGGGAATGCAGAACATCGACACGCAGACGGTTGCTGACGCAATCATTGAGCAGTTCCAGCTGAGCCAGGTCCGTGCTGAGGACCTCTTCGAGGGTCAGCATGTTCTGATTCTGCAGAACAACGGTCTTCGCTTCGGTGAGCTTTACGAGGACACCGCTCACATGACGGGTTCCACCCATGTCCACCTCAACATGAATGGGGAGAGCCTCACTACTCGCAAGTATGCGGAGACGAGCCGCAGGTATAACGAGGCTGAGTATGATGAGCCTGATTTCATCGAACACAACCCGAACGCTCTGTACTACGGGACTCGCTTCTAAGCACCCTCAGTGAATCCGACCCTCTTATGATTGAGAGGGTCGGATTCACTTTTTAACTGTTTGATCCCATTGCATTGCTGCCATGAAGCTGGTAGTCTGATCTTCACAAGCAAACGCTTACCAATTATTTGAAGAGAAAGTTTACCAATGGCTACCGTTACCAACACTGTGCAGCAGGTTGCGAACATCCTCCTGCAGGAGTTCCAGCCCGTCGAGGTCCAGGCGAACGACCTGTATGCGGGACAGGATGTTCTCATCGTGGAGCAGGACATGTTCATGTTCGGCACTCTGAAGGAGGACGGCGGAACGATGGATGGCTACCAGTACAGCCACCTACACCTGAACGGAACTCCCGTGACCACCACCGAGTACGTGACCGACACGCGGGGTAGGAGTACGGGTGAGACGCGGTTCAGGAGCCACGTCACCGCTGACGCGAAGTTCTACGTCAACTACTTCGGCTAATACTCAGCAAAAAGACAAAAGGACCCTCACCTGAAGATATTTTCAGGTGAGGGTCCTTCGTTTATACACTCGCTCTCTGCAGTTGCTTTTCTTTCTGACAGCTGTTATAGTTGACATCGCTGCACAAATGCAGCCGACCATGACCTACTTTTATAGGAGACAAGTTACTATGACCACTGCTACCCCCACCATTGACCCTGCGGACGACACTCGCAACGTAATCGACATGTTCAAGGGCATGAACGAGGACATCATCCGAGGGGAGCAGGAGAAGCGTAGGACGAAGATGGTCTCCATCGCTCTGAACATGACGCATGACTTCAACAAGTCCAGCGTTCTCCGTAACCACAGTGCGTTCACGGGAGGTCGGTTCATCTTCCTGAACCGACCGAATGACCAGATTGACACGCGTGAGGGTACGAAGCGTTGGGACAAGCGTGGGTCGGTTGGAGTGCAGAACTACAACACGGTCGAGCATCTTGCCATTACCCACTGGCGTGAGCTGTTCGCAGCTCTCCGTGCAGATGGTTACCGCATCTTCGCGGTGGACAACACGGTCGGTTTCGACCCGAAGCCTGTGTACCGTGCTGACCTTCCCGAGAAGTCGGTGTTCGTGTACGGCGAGGAGGGTCCTGGTATCCCTCGTGAGATTATCGAGGAGTGCGACGAGATGGTCTACATTCCTCAGCAGGGTGTCACCCCTCGCAGCGTGAACGTTGCTGTGGCTGCAGGAATTGTCATGTACGAGTACATGCGTCAGCACGCTCCCGTGGAGTAAGCAGCAAACAAGAAAGGACCCCTTCCTGGAAATTGGAAGGGGTCCTTTCTTGTCATTGGTGGGTTCTATGCAGCTCAAAGTTGCTGAAGGCGATGTTTGGAACGTGCAGAACTCGTTAAAAACTTGAACAGCTGGTTGAGGTGCCGGCGGAAGAGCTGAATCAGGATCATTACCTCGGAGCTTAAGGAGTGCTAATCGATTACACAATGGTCCAGTAAAAAGACACAAAGCAGCCCTCCTGACCAGGTTTCGGTCAGGAGGGCTGCAGCGACGGGAAGTTACTCGACGGGTTCGGTTGTGATTTTTACAAGAGGAGCCTTAGCCCCGTACAGCTTCTGGGCAGTCTTCTGAGCTGCACGTGCTTCTTCGAGGGTGGCGTAGATGTCGGTGCTTCCAAGGTCGTCAAGGACGATACCGTACTCTACCCCGTTCAAGAACGGAGTGTAGTCGATGGTGTCTTCCTCGTGGTCAGGAGCGTTGTCAGGCATTTCAAGTTTCTTCTGTCTGTAGAGTGGTTCAGGCAAGAACCAAGGCGAGGTTGGGGTTGCGGACACGGTACTCGTTGATGACCTGCTGGTCGGTGGAGTCTTCCACCACGTCCATCAGCTTGTGGTTGAAACCCGTGCCGAGCTGGTGGATGCCGAAGTAGTCGAAACCGTTCGCAGTGTGCGAGTAGTGGAGGCTGATGCTGCTGTCCACCGTGATGACCGTGCTACCCATGATGCTCTCCTTAGCGTTGTTGCTTCCTGATTGAAAGCATACACACTCGGAGCAGGAGAAGCAAGCGGAGCTGGTTTCAGGTCAACTCCGCTTGCAGGAGGGTTTTAGTCCTCCCAGATGTTCAGGACTTCCTGGTAGAAGGCGTACTCAGCTGCTTCGTGAACACGGTCGCTGGTGTTGGGGTTCGTGCGGATGTACTTGCTGAGTTCAGCGACGAACCGTGCAGGCTGGAGCTTGAGAAGCAGGTCCACGTAGCCAGCGGCAGACAGTCGACCGTTCGTGGCGACGAAATCCATCAGATACGTCGGGTTCACGATGTCTCCCTGAGTGGAAGCTTTCTTCATGAGGGAGATGGCAGCCTTGTGGGCAGCACGAACTTCCTCGATGAGGGTGTTCGTGGCGGTGAGCTTGTCGAGCCTGGTGAGGGAATCCATGAAATGTCACTCCTGGTGGAAGAAAAGCTGGATGCTTTCCGTTGGTTCAAGCGTACGCCTTTTTGATGCCAGTTGCAAGCTTCTGATGATTCTATTTCCCTCTTTTTGACAAATTAGGTCAAGGGAAAAGACGTTGACTTTCAGAGATGCTGAAGCAGTAAAGCTGTTGCAGTTGACAGAGATAGTTTCGCGTACAGCGAGTCTTCTTCGTTGACTTTGAAGCACTCCAACACCATGTCATCACCTTCGAAGTTGACGAGTACGGTCTGGTCTTCTGTTCGTGTTTGAAGGACCAGACCTCCTGTGTGGGTTGGGAAAATTTTGATGGTCTCAGGGATTCGGTTGTCAGGGAATTCCTGACGGACAGCCATCACCTGCTCAACAGCGTCAAGGTTGAGAGGAGCTTCATTCTCTTCTCTCCAGCTGTCATGTTTTTTGATGATTTCCAGAAGCCGGCGGGCAGCTGCGTCTCCTTCATCCGCAAGCTCCAGTTCTGCGGTCAAAGATTCAACAGTCCGAGAAGCTGGGCGTACATGGTAGTCAATGACCACTTCAAGAGCGTTTGCAATGTACCGGAGCTCGGTTAGCGTCAAATCTACAGCCCCCGCCAAGACAGCTTCTGCCTCCTCTTCTGAAAGACCCAAGTTTTCAGCGAACTCGGTGAGGGTGATTTCGGATTCGTCAAAGACTGCCTGCAGTTGGTCCAGAAGGTCAACTTGAGCTTCGTAATTTTTTGAAGCAACTTGAAGCTGAGCTGAAGTAAAAGGTGAGCCTTCGCTAAGGTCATCAAAATCTGTCATGAGGTGTCTTTCTTCGAATAGTCTTTCTCAGGGTATCAAGATTTGGTTGAGGAGCTGATTTTTGGTCAGTGTTGCACGGGAGCGGTGGAGTGTGTAGAGTGGGATCATCAAGGAGCGGCAAGCTTCTTCCAAGAACGTAGGAGAGTCTCATGGGAATCATCGCTAAGCTGTCGAAGCTGTCAGGTCTGCCCCGCACGGAGGTCAAGACGCTGCTCCTGCTGGTGGGTTCGTTCGTCGTGATGACGAGCCTTTACATGGTCGCTGGTCCTGTCGCCATGATGGTGGGTCTGGGTGTGGTGTGTGCCGCTTCCTGGGTCATCGCTCAGAAGGCTGACCGCCGCTAACTGAACCAACGAAGAAATGCCCTCCATGTGAAAAGACATGGAGGGCATTTCTCATTAGTGGTGCTTGTTCTTGCTGAAGATGCTTCCGTGAATGTTGGCAGCTTCGGTGATGATGATAACCGCCTCAGGGTCCACTGCGTCAACTGCCTCAATCAGGGTTGCCTCTTCTGCCCTTGCACAGAACGTGGTGACAATCTTCAAGGTGTCGTTGATGTCGTCCTTATGAGCGTCAACGAAGATGACTTTACGGTTCAGGGCTTCATGGATTGCATCAGCAATCTCAGTGTGCATCTTCGACATAATCTGGACAGTCTTCGCTTCGTTACCGCCCTCCATGACCTTCTTGATGATGGGAGTCACAACGACGTAGAACAGCAGGAAGGACGCCATAGCTCGCTCAGGGGTGAACACGAACGCAGCAACAAGGAAGATGAAGAAGTTGATTGCCAGGATGATTTGGTCAACACCGAACCTGGTGCGGTTAGCCAAAGTGACAGCCAGGATTTCTGTACCATCCAAAGCTCCACCGTAGCGAAGTGCAAGACCAACTCCGACTCCAAGGAGTAGACCGCCGTAGCCCAGGGCAAGAACGAACTCTTCAGTCAGAGGATGGCTGTGATGAAGGAGGATGGTGCTGAACGACAGGGTGGCGATACCAAGAGCTGTTCGCACGGCTGATTTGAATCCAGCATGTTTGAATGCGACCACCAAGAACGGGATGTTCAGGATTCCGATGAAGACACCAAGAGGGATGTCGAAGAAGCTGGTCAGAATGATGGAGATACCAACTACTCCGCCGTCAAGGAACCCGTTGGGAACCAAGAACAGTTCCAGGCCAACAGCGACAAGAACGGCACCGACCATAATGGCGGTAATTTTTAACACCTCACCGATGACGGGGTGCTTGTTTCCCCGGATGAGTCCTGCTTTGGCGGCTTTCAACATGATAAGTCGTCTTTCATTCGTTTGAGTTTTCAACGACAGCTTATCATAATCGCATTTCAGAGTCAATCCTTACGGAATCCTTACGCTAAATCAGGTGCAGACTGATGTCTAAACTGGTATGGTGGTAGAATTTCGTTATGGATACTGTAGAAGATCAGAAGAGAATTGCTGGAAAGAACCGTCACGCTGCTGTGGCTTTCATCCAAGCAGTGCATGAACCAGGCTTTCCTTACCTCCACCTGAGCGGAGGTCACTGGTCTGATTTGAAGGAAGAGCAAGTCTCAGAAGCTGTCGTTGAAGTGGTCTTCGGTCAAGAGCTTTTCTATGCAAGTTTTGACGATGAGTTCATGATGGTCCAAGGCTACGGCCAGGATGAAGGCTCTGCCGGCGTTGAGTTCACGTATATCTTCGGAAAAGACGGTGAAACTGATTACGGCTGGGATGATTTGGATGCAGCTGTTGAAGCTTCCAAGCAATGGCTTCGGTCCCGCACCCATCTCATCCACCATCCGTACGGATTGAAGCATGCATTGGGTCTTGTCTCCTGGCCTGACCAGGCATGAAAAATGGAGGGCTGTCTGAGTTAGACAGCCCTCCATTTTTTGATTCTTCAACTACTACTGGTAAGTAGCAATTCTTTCGTTCATCTCAGCTGCGAAGCCTTCAGGGTAGTCGTACGCACACTCGCAGAAGCGAGGCTGGTCACTGCTGCAGTAACTGGCAGTGTGACTGAAGGTGAAGCAGTCAGGGTTTCTGCAATGCTGGGTTTCGCTGAACTCAGGCATCTGTCGAATCTTGACGTTCTCCATGCTGCCAATGTACGGGTCTTCGTTCACGGAAGCAGCGAAGCCTTCCGCATAGTCGAATGCACATTCGCAGAAGCGAGGCTGGTCGGCACTGCAATAATCTGCCGTATGGCTGAAGGTAAAGCAATCAGGATGTGTACAGTGTTGGTCTTTACTGAACATGGGGTGGGTGCGGAAATTCATTGTACTTTCTTTCGTTTTAGCGACTGGATAGTCTGATGTTAAAGGAAAGAGTCCAACCGTGTAAAAAGACACGGTTGGACTCTAACGGTTAAAGGTTAGAGCTTGGCGGCTACTCTGCGAACTCCCAGTAGTCGACCGTGATGGTGCGGGTCTTCTTGATAACCTCAGTGAAGGCGACATCACCGAATCCCTTGTAGAACGGAGTCTCTGCGTACTCGTAGTCCACGACAGGGTTATCGTACTTTGCTCCGAAGACCTTACCGTCCTCGATGCGGGTGATGAGGAACAGAGCATCCACCCGTCCGTGGTTGACATCCGTGCTGATGTCAGCAGCATCGAAGTCGGTGAAGCCAGGCAGGTTCACCGACTCGACGGTACGGCGAAGCTCGTGCAGCTCGTTGTCGAACGCCTTGTTCACTGCGTCAACAGGCAGCGTAATCGTCTCAGTCATTGCGGGTTCTCTCTCTAAAGATTTGGGTGATGAATTACTTCACCGTATCAAACAGGTAGACGTGTGTCAACCTTTGTGTGAAGAAAAGTCAGTTTGCTGCAGCCTTGTTCTTTCGGGCGGCAGCCTTGTCTGCAGCTGCCTGAGACATGTAGGTCTTCTCCCAGCCCTTCGGGGTGTACTCGTAACGGTCCTCACCCTCAGGTGCACGGTCACGGTAGATGAAGTAGACAGTCTTTCCGTAGTCAGCTGTCTTCACTTTCCAAACAAGACCGTCAGGACCAATGTCGTCAGTGGGGCGAGTCTCCTGGTCCTCCCAACGCTTCCAGTCGTTCACAGGCAGCCCAGTCTTCATGAACTTGGCGTACAGAGGCTCGATGATAGCTGTGCGGGAAGCGATGAAGTCGAACAGGTCAGAATCAGCGGTGAGTGCGGTTACCATTGGAAATCTTTCTGGGAAGTATGAGGAATTCGTTCTCGAATTGAAAACTATTCAGATGGTTCAACTATACAGGAGTCAACTGTGTGAGTCAACAGATTATTCTCAGGGAAGACAAGTTTTCTGGTTCTTGTTGCCAGTGTCAGTTCTGTGTGCTATGTTCAGAGCAATTCAACTTATCAAGTAGAGAGAAACGAATGATGAGCAAGTTCAAGGGCATGGTTGCAGCGGTCTTCGCTGCGACGCTGGTGTTCGGTTTCGCCGCTCCTGCTGGTGCTGCAACGGCTGAGCCTGATGTGGTGCTGGACAACGCTGAGCTTTTCAGTGCGGAGCAGGAAGTTGCTCTGAAGGATGAGTTCGAGCGGGTCTACGACTCCTCGGATGTGGTGTTCGTTCTGCAGACGGTTCCGAACCTGGAGGGTCGAGACATTCAGACTGTCGCGGCGACTCGTGCGACTGAGCTGGGTGTGGGTGAGGCTGACAAGAACAACGGAGTGTTCGCTCTGCTGTCTCGTGACGACCGCGAGATTTACTTCTCCCTGGGTTCAGGCATCGGGGCGAAGGTGTCAGGTCAGGATGTGGACAACATCACTGCGGCTGACGTTCTGCCTTCCTTCCGTGACGGTGACTACTTCACTGGCATCACTTCTGGCGTGAACAGCATCGCTGAGGCTTACACGGGAACCGCTTCTGATGAGGCGGCAGTGAGCGGCAGCAGTTCTGCAGCCTCTGCAATTGGCAGTGTTGTGCTTACCATTCTGGGTCTCGGTCTCATCATTTTCGTTGCGTTTGCGACTTGGGATGGCATTCAGCGTCATAAGCGACGTAAGGCGAAGAAGGCTATGCTTGCGGAGCAGCGAATCCGTGATGAGAAGAAGCGTGTCGCAGATGAGGCGAAGCAGGCACTGATTGTGCTTGAAACTGAGCGGATTCAGGTCATCACTAAGTCGGTGGACAAGCTCATCAACAACGAGGCGACTCTGGATGAGTTCATGAAGGCAGCCGACAAGTCGGCTCGTAAGCTCATTGTTGCTGCCGCTCTTTCTGAGTACCTGGAAAAGGACATGGAGTTCGCTCCTCGTTCTTACGACAAGTTTGAGGAGCGTTACCTGGACCTTCTCTCCCACACTCTGAAGAAGGCGAACCAGCCGCGTGGTCACCTCCCTAAGCTGACGTTGAGGGCTGACAGTTCAACTTCTTTCCTGAGCCAGCTTGACCGCTGGAAGCGTGAGGCTCGTACTGCTGTTCTGGCAGAGCAGAAGCGGGTGAAGAAGGCGGCTGAGGAGAAGGCTCGAATCGCTCGTGAGGCTGCAGCTGTGCGTGAGCGTCAGGCTCGTGAGAAGGCTGAGGCTAAGCAGTTCTGGAGCAAGCTGGAGCCGACTAAGCAGGCAGCGGTGAAGCAGGCTCGCAGCAAGGCTAAGAAGCAGGAGCTTCTTCAGCAGTACGGTGCATCGAGTTCTGACCTGGCTGTGTGGATGCCGCTGTTCGTCTCCATGTACGCTTCGTCGTTCAGCACCACGCCCTCCTACGGTTCTTCCAGCTCGTCCAGTTCTTCCAGCTCGCACCGTTCTTCGAGCAGCAGTTCGTCGTCCTCGGGTAGCTACAGCTCGCCGTCCTACGACAGCAGCAGCTACGGTGGCGGTGGCGGCTTCGACTCGGGTGGCGGCGGCGGCTGGTAGCCACTAAGTAAAGCCCTCCTCTCAGATTATTGAGAGGAGGGCTTTACTCTTGTTTCGAGTGTCTTTTTATGGTAACCTGTCGATGAAAAAGGTTTGCCTAAAAGGAGAAAGATATGAAAGACACGATCACGGATGTTGAAGCCAAAATGCGAGCTCAGGCTCGAAACCAGATTCTGGTGAACAACCCGCGTAAGACCAAAGAGAAGTTCTTTCCTCACTCGAAGGAGTTTCTTGCCAAACGGAAAGAATTCGCTGAACGCTGGGAAGCTCTGACTCGGGAGGGAGAAGAAAAGCAGTATCTCGAATGGACGAATGACTACCCTGGTTCAGTTCTTCAAGCTGGAACAGACACTGGTCGCAGAATGTATGTGACTGAGACAGACGAAGAGTACGAAGCTCGTCTGGCACCTCAGATTGAAGCTGTGTTCCGGCAAAAGATGAAAGCTTTAGAAAAGCTCTTCGGGGGTCCGTCCTCCTGAAATTCCGAACCCCTCCAGCGATTCACTGGAGGGGTTCTTCACATGGTCTTGAGAAAAGACAGTCCTTGCCATCTGAATTGAGTTGGTTGCCGGCATAGCTCACCAGTAAAGGTTGAATGCTTTCAACTTTTTTGACACGTCTTGATCCAGTAAGGATGTGGTGAGCTCAGCTGCAAGGAGTTCGGTTGTTTCGATATTGCTGCCGGCGATGCGTCTGACGGGTTCCACTAAGTGGAACGGTTCGAGGTCTTCCATGATGATCTTTCTGCTGGTGGGAGAGGGTTTTAGGATAGCTCTTTTTCTTCCACCATCCCAGAAACGTTAACTCTTATGGTTTCGGGTCTCAGAAACGGCTCAGAGAGCAGCTGTATGCCTCTCTGAGCCGTTTTAGGTACTTGGAGGAGTGGTTGTTGCTCAGATGCCCTCTAACGCCTCTGAGGGGCGTACAGAGCTTTACAGCTTTGCAATGTGTCTGAGAGTGGAACGATGAAATGCCCTGAAGCTGTTTCGCTTCAGGGCATTTCATGTGTTGTTCAGATGTAGTGGAGGTTGTTCTCGTACGCCTCCACGAGGTGACCGTAGCCACGGGCGGTGAGGCGGTCCAGGTCAGCCTCGGTAGGCTCACCGCAGAAGTGGTCACAGTCACCCGCAAGGCAGTCAGCGTCAGCGTCAGCAACGAGGTTGTAGGTGTCCGTGTCCAGAACCTCGTCCTCGGTGGAGAACTCGTAGAGGTCAGCGAAGTCCTCGTCGGTGGGAACGAAAGCCTCGTCGGTGATGTCGTTGAGGTCAGCCATGATGTTCTCCTAAGTCTGGGTGGGGAGCTTGTCTCCCTGATGACTCAACTCTACCCACACTTCAGGTGAAGATGCAACACGAATCTCAAACTTTTTTGGAATCAGTCTTCGTCTACCCAGAAACTAAGCCCAAGGTCTTGCAAATTGAGGGCTTTGTTCACATCAATCGTAGAAGTGTCAGCTCCCCAAGTGAAGTCATCCAGACCATAACCCATGAAGAACATGACGATGCGAGTCACCTCTACTGGTGAGTCCAGCTCGTACCTTGTGCCAGTACCTGGGTAGAAGTTACTTACGTCTGAGCAGAAAATGAGCTTGTTGTCAGCTGCACTACGGCGGATATTTTCAGAGTAGTCAGTTCCGTAGAACTCAAACTTCAGACCTACCTCTGAGAGCTTTTTGATGGCTTCAACAGCGAACGTCTGGTTCTCTTCAAAAGCGGTAACAGGGCTGAACCCGAACTGCTCTACGTTTTTCTGGTAGTTCGAAGCTACCTCATCCCAGGTGTGGGAAGTGTGGACTGTGATGTCCTTTTTCTCTGTGAAACGGTGGCTGTCTTGGTAGTAGTCACCAATAGTGAGGCTGAGCTGCATTAGGTTCTTTCTATGGTTGTTGAGCGGGAGATAGAATCGAAGCTTTGGAAAAAGACATGCAAAGTTTCGTTATGAATCAGTTCTCTACGAAGACTTCTTCTTCAGGGTCCAGGTACAAGGTGCCAAAGTCGGTTTCGGCTGACACCATCCCAGGCATTGCACTGGAAGGACTAACTTCTCCGATGATGACAGTTCGCCCGCCTTCACGGCTAAGGAGAGTCTCTCCCCCGACAAGTTCAGATACGAGGGTGGCTGTGGCGTTATTCATTGGTTCTCCTGTGTTGTGTTGGTGTCTTCATTCTACCATGCACCAACGACAATGGAGCAGGCACCTGAGTTGGTGTCTGCCCCATTGGGAGAAGTGGTTACACGTAGTGGAGGTTGTTCTCGTACGCCTCCACGAGGTGACCGTAGCCACGGGCGGTGAGACGGTCGAGGTCTGCCTGAGTCGGCTCACCGCAGAAGTGGTCGCAGTCGCCGTCAAGGCACTCACGGGTGGGGTTCGCCACGAGGTTGTAAGCGGTGTCGTCCTCGACGCTCAGCTCGTTGTACAGGTCAGCGAAGTCGTCCTCGGTGGGAACGTAAGCCTCGTCGATGTCGAAGTCCTGCATGGTGTCTCCTAAGTTCGGTGGGAGTTGCTTTCTCGCTCCCTGATGACTCAACTCTACCCACACTTGGATTGAGGATGCAACTTCTGGGGCAACTTTTTTTGGAAAAATTTTGGTCGGCTTAAACGAGTTGGACCCTCACCGTGTTTCAGGTGAGGGTCCAACTTCATTCAGTTGTAAGGAACGGTCAGGGGAGGTAGTCGGTCACGACGCTGATTGCGGAAGCAATCTCCTCACGCTCGGTCATGCCGCTGACCGTGCTGGCGATGGAGTGGAGAGCGTAGACCGCTTCGGTGTTCATGCTGACAGCCACACCGACGAGGGTGCCGAACTTGAGCTTGGCGGAGCCGATGTTGCCCGCCTGCAGAGCCGAGTAGAGGTCGGTGATGGTGACCTCAACGAAGGTGCGAAGTTGCTGGTTCATGTTCTTTCCTTACTGTGTTGGCTGGCTGATAACTCCAGCATACACACGAACGCCCAGGTGCGCAACAACTTCCAAAATCTTGATCCGTTTCGACCTAACTAAACGACCTCAATTCATTCAGCTGACGCCGGCGATCCCAGTAAACACAAGGGTTTGAGGGGATATGAGTATGTCAAAAGACGGAGAAAATTGGTCGAGAAATGAGAGTAAGAGAGGGATGTGCTATGCTTGATAGGTATTTGTAAACGAAGGAAGAGGAATGTCATGCCGTATGGCTTGGTGAAAGATGCTGGCGAAACCAACGAGAAGTACTTGGACAGCATCGGTATGGATAACCCCTGGCGGGACACGCTGTGGGATGCTCACAACCGAATGCAGGACGTTGACCCTGACTACCAGGTTGTTCAGGTAAAAGAGAAGTTCAACCGTCTCCGCTACTACTGGGCAGCTTCTGAGGGAGCTACAGATGAGATGAAGGCTCAGATGAGTCAGATTGTCGCAGACGCAGAGGACAAGATTTCCGTAATCCAGGGTCGAAATATTCGTACCTGGTCGTAATCGAAACTCCACATGGTCCACCACTCAGGGAAAAGACATTGAGTGGTGGACCATCGTTTTTCTGGAAACAGCAGTTTACGGATGTGGTCGTCCCAAAAAGACGAATAACTGCCGTTGCGAATGTGAGTGGTTTCAGGTACGCTTAGATCAGAAGGAAGACACAAGAATCTTCCTCCCTTACTTTGGAGATAAAATGTCGCTTGAGCCTCGCTACCAGCACCACTCGCAGAAGACCCTCGACATGACCGCAGACCTTGAGCGTCTGGAGAACGTCGCCACCGCTGCAGGTCATGGTTATGCTCGGGTCGGCCTGGAACTCAACGCTGGATGGACTGAGGTTGCCGTCGCTCCTGAGAATGTTCGCCCCAACTACGACCTTCGTCACATCGAGACTTTCTCCCCTCAGGTGGTCAAGGCTCTTCTGTTCGAGCTGAGCGAGTCCCGCAAGAAGCTTGCCGAGCTGGGTGAGAGCATCACCATCGACCCTCGCTGAATAAACGACGAACGCTCTACTTCGCTGAGAGGTAGAGCGTTCGTCGTTTAACGCTGGTTCTTCGTCAAATCTTGTAGACTTACATCATGCCTGCTTCCCTATTCGACTACTCAAATTTCCAAGAGGACATCTCCCAACATGAGATGAAGATCATCAAAGACGATGGCGTGTACCGTCATATCCAGGTCAGCGAACCAGGAACCTCGTTCTACTGGTTTGAAGTGATTACCTCCCCTCGCCTCCTCACCATCAACGGCGACATGGGTACTTACTCGTTCTCCCGCATTGAAGACATGTTCCAGTTCTTCAACAAGACCCCTGGCAAAATCAACGAACCCTACTGGACGCAGAAGCTGGTTTCGTTCAGCTCACCTGTGCGTAAGTACTCACCAGAAGTTTTTAAGCAGGTCGTTACTGAAGAGTTCAACGAAGCATTCGATGAACGAGCTGATGTGTGTGCTGTTCCTTCAGAGGAAGAGTCATTGCGAACTGAAGGCTTGAGCCGGCTTGATTCTGAAGTTTTGGTGTTTGCTGACACTCCAGAAACAGCTGCTCGATACTTGGATAAGTTCAGCTACAAAGGTGTCCATTTTTATGACACTTGGGAGTGGGATTTCGAGGAGTATGACTACAAGTACCTGTGGAACCTGCATGCCATTGTCTGGACTGTGAACGCCTACAATAAAGCAATAGCCTAATTTTTGACGAAGTTTAGCTGGTAGCTTAACTCATTCGAGGAGCTCCAGCTGTTAGCTATTGAATGTTGCCGGCAGGTGTAGATAGAGCCGCCGGCAAAAGACATGAGTAGGAAAGTCTTGCTCGTTTTGTATTGAAGGACCCATGACGAACACAGTAGAAGCACCAGCTGCGTCGCCAGTGCGTAAACCCAAAGCCTGGCTTGATCCTCAGATGAACAAGTTCATCCCTTCCCCAGAGAAAGCCATCCTCCTTTGGCTGGCTGTATATGCTCACGAAGGTGGACTTCTTCGCAGGTCCCAGAGGGATGACTTCAAGTTCAACAACGGACATTTCGAAACCCCGACAGCGGACAGCAGTTGCTTCATCCCGAAATTATTCGAACCTGCAGCCCAGCAGTTGCTCATCATGGAGAACGTGACTCCTTCAGTGAAGTTCACCCCTCAGACTCGCAAGGAAGGCTCCGAGTACGGTCACACGCAGGTTTACACGCTGCAGCTGCAGGATGGTGTTCTGACTGCGAAGACAAACAACTCTTACGTCTCCATTTCCTACCCTGAAGCTCAGATGCTAGCTCAGGCAGACATCAGGGCTTTGACGAAGAGCATGTTAGGTCGATTCGGTCAGGTGGATCAGGTGAAGCTGGAACCTCTCACGAAGCACACGCAGTTGATGTTCACGGAGAGTCATACGAAAAAGTTCAACCCTGGGGTTGTCGATGAAGGCGATCTGGAAAGTCGCATCAGAAGGAACAGCTGGTTCAGCGGTTAAAATAAGGAAGCCCTCCATTTCTGGAGGGCTTCCTTATTTTTGGCTTAGCGGAGGAAGTTCCTGGTCGCCAGCCCGAAGACACCCTTGCTGGTCTTCACGAACAGCTCGATGAACATGGCGATGAAGACGATGAACGCGACGGCAGCGACACCACCGATGATGAGCGGGAGGGTCCAGTCCTGGGTGTTGACGATGCTGTTGATGGAGGCGATGATGCCGACGATGACGGAGATGCTGAGGGTGCCGCTGGCGAGGGCCAGGATGATGAAGCGGGGAGCAGCGGACTTGGCAACGTTGAACATTTTTTCTCCTGTAAGTCTTGGTGGGAGTCTCTCGCTCCCTCTCTTGATTACAGCTTACGCATCCAAGTGACTGAATGCAAGCCAGAAATCAAACTTTTTCGATTTTTCTTTACCAGCCAGTGTTGTACGAGTCGAGCTGCTCGTTCATCTCGATGGCGTAAGCAGCATCACTGTGGATGTGGGATGCGATGTCATCGACCGCCTCCTGGTAAACCTTGACGGCTTCAGGCGTGGGGGTGGCTTCGATTCCCTGGGCAGCGAGAATCTGCTGCACAACTTCGATGGAGCGTGTCTGACTCATAATGGGTTCCTAATCTGGATGAATGGGTGTTCGTGTACTACTTCGTGAAAGGGCGACGGATGAGCTTGAAGACCTCTTTACGCATGAGTCGCATGGTGTTCAGGAAAACACCTGCAGACACCACTCCCAGAGCCAGCATCGTCAGCGTGCGGAACAGGCTGATGTCTCCCATGATTCCCAATGCCACGTAGATGAGGACGATGGAGACCATCAGTAGCGTTGCTGCACCGAGGAAGACGAACAGGGTCAGGAACATCACAGGGTGCTTCTGGGCATCACGAGTGACAGTGTGGGTTGCGGTGTTGGTGACGTTGACCTGAACTGCAGACATGATTCTCTCCTGGATGCTTGTCGGAATGGTTCTGTTCTTCTGATCGTACTCCTTTGTGAGGAGTCTCGCAACCATCTTGTAAAAAAGTTCTGGGCTTCACCCCGTGTGAGTGAAGCCCAGAACTCGGGAGGAGCTAGCTGATGCGGATGCGGGTGAAAGCGAGGATGAGACCACCGATGACGATGAGCAGGATGGGGAGGAGCGTCCAGCCCGCGTTGAAGCCCATGATGAGTCCCGCGATGACAGCGACAACAGCCGCGACAGGAAGCATCAGCATGGCGAAGCCGAAGACCAGCATGATGGGGATGGTGATTGCCATGAAGATGCCAGCGAGAACAGCCTGGTAGCCGTGCAGGTAGGTAACCTTGCCGAAACGGTTGGTGTGGGTGATAGCCATGATGTTCTCCTCAAGTTGGTAGCAGGTCTCTCTTCCTGCTGATGGTTTGAGATTAGCACACACTGGAACCGTTTGGGAACAAATTTTTCAGATTCTTT